>Ga0210243_100804_pt1 | contig 25969 bp, 21 predicted proteins | sample ChrtobMeP5a_32mM_FD_155461 | JGI IMG/M metagenome (GOLD analysis project Ga0210243, IMG submission 155461) | Chrysochromulina tobin associated microbial communities from unialgal haptophyte culture, Seattle, Washington, United States - P5a_32mM | ecosystem: Host-associated > Algae > Haptophytes >...
TCATTGATGCGCGCCAGCCGCTCGGTGAGGATGCGAAGGTCATTCTGGATCTTGGCTGCGAACATGGGGAGACCACGGTCGTCGAGGTCAGCGAGGCGGAAGATGCCAGTAGGGTTGCGTCAGCGGTGCGCTTTGGGCGATGGCGCACCCTTCTCTTCCTCGTCAGCAGCAATCGATCGGTTCAGCTCCTCACGCTTCTCCCGAAGCTGCGGCGAACAGCAAGCAAGCCGAGGGCATCGTGAGCAGTCCGAAATGGGAACCGAGAGCACGGGCGCCTCCGCACGTGAGCCGAGGCCCTCACTCGCGCGCTGTGCGCGCGGCCGTGTGCAGACGCACGTACCTCCTCAATGCACCCGACCAAATCGTTGTTGTAGTTTTGCAACGTGGCGCCCTCGGCCATGGTGCTAGATGCGCGAGAGCTTCGGACTGATCATTCGACACCGACTGCGCGATGGAAATGAACTTCGTAAACAAACTCGTCTCGGCAAACGCGGTGCTCCAACACCGTACATGTAACTGCGCGTGCGCGTTAATGCTTCCCCGCACGTGATTTACCGAGCACCCTGGTACGTGTCCAGTGACCGCGGCCCCGTCCACCACGTATCGCTTCGCGAACGCGTAGGTTGGCAGAAGCAGCTCCTCGAGATCGCCACCAGTTAGCAGCATGTCGAAGTGGTATGAGGAAGAGCTCGAGCCTGGCCTGCGCGCCCAATACGGGCTCAAGAAGATTTTGCACTCGGGCCAGAGCAAATTCCAGACCGTCGACATCGTCGACCTGGAGCCCTTTGGCCGTACGCTGCTCGTCGACGGGCTGATCCAGTCGAGCCAGATCGACGAGTACGTGTACCATGAGGCGCTCGTGCACCCGGCTCTGCTCTCGCACCCGTGCCCCAAGTCTGTGTTCATCGGTGGCGGCGGCGAAGGCAGCACGGCCCGTGAGGTGCTGCGGCATGCGACGGTGGAGCGATGCTTGATGGTGGACATTGACGAGGACGTCGTCAAGTTTTGCCGCGAAAACCTGCCCGAGAACGCGGCGGCCTGGACCGACCCACGATTCGAGCTCGTCATCGCCGACGCGAAGGCGACACTCGAGAACTCGCCCACGAACTTCGACGTGATCATCATGGACCTCGACGACCCTCTGGAGGGCGGCCCTTGCTACCAGTTGTATTCGGTCGAGTTCTACCAGACGGTGAAGCGCAAGCTCAACCCGGGTGGCATCTTCATAACGCAGTCGGGGCAGGCGGGAATCACGCGCCACCACCTCGTGTGGTCGCCTGTCTACTCGACCCTCAAGCAGGTCTTCCCTGCTGTCAAGGCATACACCCAAGCGGTGTACTCCTTCCTTGATGAGTGGGGATGGAACATTGCCTCGACCGACGAGAGCATCAGCCCGCTGCTCCTCAGCCCCGAAGAGGTCGACAAGCGCATCGCCGCGCGCATCAAGGGCGAGATGAAGTTTCTGGATGGCGAGTCGTACACCGGCCTCTACTGCCTCTCGAAGAAGCACCGGCAGACACTCGCTGCGGAGACGGCCGTCCTCTCGATTGAGAAGGGCACCTTCGCCGTGATGCACTCGCAGGGGCTCTGCGTCGCGGAGGCGGGCTCGGCGGAGGTGTCCTGAGCGAGTCCCGGTAGATCGTGCCCAAGCCGCGGCTGCTAGCGACGTAACGGCTGCTAGCGACGTCACTCGGTGGCTCTCAACGGAGAGGATCGGCGTCCACATGGAGAGGGTGGACACACACCGGGCGGCGACTGGTCGGGGCCACATGGAGAGGGCGACTGGTAAGGGGTACGGTTGTCGGGCCTATTGCCCACCCCCCCGCTCTGGCAACGGCCCTCGGCGGCTTCGGTGGCAACGCATGGGTGGCTGTCTGGGTGGACCAACAGGGTGGCTTGGACGGGGGCCGAGTCGAGCGGTGGAGGGCCCCTTCTCGACGGCGTATCAACCTTCCTCGGTGACGGCGGTCTTGGACAGCGGGACCTGGAGCCGCTAGGAAGCCGCGGTCTCTGGTTCCTGTGTTCTTCTGTATTGCCCTCGGGGTCCGGCGCGGGCGTCATGGCGGGCGTGTGGCGCGGGGTACTGTGTACCCATGCCGTTATGGTGGCGCGCCGGACGTTCCACGGTGGCGGTTCGGTCGGCGCGCTTGCCGTCGATGGACGGCGGTCGCGTGGGCGCGGTCCAGTCTGGTGCGCCCCTCGAGGCACTCGGTCGTGCTACCCGTTCTACGCACGTACGGGCAACGGGGTGCGCGCGCGGTCGGCGCAAGGACCGGCGTGAGGACCGGCGGTACCCGGCGGCCACCCGCCGTACGGCCCATGCTGATGCTCCATTGTCCATGGGCCTGCGCCCCTCTACCGATTTTTTATAGGCCCATCACAGAGAACAAACTCAAACGGCTCCGCTCGTGTGCAGCACGCTGCACGGGACCTACTGCCACTTTCCGGTGCCCCCCGCGCGATCAAACTCTCGTCCATTCGCCGTCCATCGCGCGGTAAGGGCGCCATGGTGGGAGCGTGCGCTCTGCTCACGTCTGACGTGCGCGCGCGCCAACTTGCTACTACAGCCGCGCACCGCGCGTCCCAAGACAAGCACGGTCCCGTGCGCTTCCCCATGCTCTGAAGCCTGCGATTGGCTTGCTCGCCCACCCATCGCGTCGCCGCCGCTCTCCGCGGCCAGCGGCGCCCACCGCAGCGCCCACACTCCAACCGTGCATTGATTCGAGATGCCACGCCTCTCTCACGCCCCCGAGGATCGACCCAAATAAGGATCGACCCAACGTAATGGATTGAGGCACGGGAACGTTCGTCGAGTGGGCCATGGACCTCTCGCATATCCATCGCAAGTCCATGGGAGCCGTTACGAATGCAAGTGGTCCATGGGAGCCGTTGGAGCCGCGAGCACACTTCCCACGAGCACCGCCAACCGCCTTCTGCCCGGCATGGCGCGCGCGCGCGCCGCGGGCGGCTTGCTGGGGTCGACAATCCGAGATCATCCTCGAGATCACCCCCGAGATCTCACCTCGAGATCTCACCTCGAGATCACACCCATGGCTGAGGAGGGACGCCGTAGTCGTTCCGCTCGTGCAGCTCGAGCTGAGCGTGCAAGTGCGCGAGCGTCGCCTTCGTCTGGTCACGTGCGGAGGCCTCGAGCCTGCCACCCATGGCTGCCTGCACGCGCGTGCGGAAGGATCGCTCGGCGGCCTCGGTGGCGAGCTGATCGGCGAGCAGCTCCCTCTGTGTCGTCTCGAAGTGCTCGAGGGCCGCCTGCCGTGTGCGCCGACCGTGCAGCAGCTTGCGTCGCACCTCCTCGGACGTGGCCGCCGCGAGCAGCAGCCTCTCTTTCTCAAGGGTGAGGGCGTGCGCGTACAGGGCGCGGTACCCGAGCTCCTCCTTCGAGCTGCGACGGGCGTCACGCGCGGCTTGCTGCCGGCTCGTCTCGACACCCATCCGCTGGGCGCGCAGCGCCTCGATCTTCATGTCGCGCCGTGCGTTGCGGTCGGCCGCCATGCCGCGCTGCACCTCGAGCGCCTCTGCCCGGCGCACCCCCGCGATCGAGTGCTTGACCAGGGCCGTGTATGCCGAGGCAGCGCGCGCCCCAAACTCGTCGCCGGTGAGCGTGCGAGCGAGCCGCGCCGCCGCCTCCGCGTCCGGCTCGCGCGCACGGATGCGCGCCTGCAGCGCCGCAATCTCGGACTGAATCTCGGACGCGAGACGCGAGCTGGCGGCCTTGCCCGCCGGCGCTGAGAGTGGTCGCCGAGTCTGCTGGGCGACGGCATGCGAGATGGCGTGTAGATGCATGCATGCGGTCGGCGCCTTGGTGCGAGTCACCACGCGCCCGCGCCCGCCGCCGCGCGGCGTGCGCTTACGCGCCGCTGCGCCCGCGCTCGCCGCCTCCGCCGCCGCCGCCGCCACCGCATCGACGCACGCGGCGGCGCACGCGGCGTACGCGCCGCCGTCGGTGCGGCGTCCACTCGCGGCACCGCCGGCCATCACGGGCGGCGGCGGCGGCGGCGGCGGCAGGACGCCAGCCATGGCCGGTGCGGCGGGTAGAGCGGAGCCCTCGTCCATCTCCTCCGCGTCCTCATCCGCCTCTCCCGTAGGTTCGGGCGCTTCCCCATGGAGCACGCCGTCCGTCGGTATGGCGCCGCCCTGGGCCGAGGCCGGGCGCGCCGCATAGCTGTGGATCTGATTCGACTGCGGCACCGCCGATGCGGGCCGTGCGGGCGGCTTGCCTGCAGACGCGACCCCAAGACAGACGGCGCACCAAGGCGTGTGAGGAAGAGGCGTGAAAGGCAGAGAGGAAGGGCGGCGGCAGCGGCAACGGCGGCGGGTCGCAGGTGGCGCGGGCACAAAGGCGAAGGGGGGCACGGATGCGCAGCGCGAGCAGAGGCGGTGGAGGGCAGCAGCGGCGGTGACGCACGTCCTGCCGCGACGGCCATGGCCGAGGAGCTGCCCCCACGGTTGTCCTGGCTGAGCAACGCATCACAGAGAACCTCGAAGATACCCGCAAAGTCGTGCAGCGACTGCAAGTCGCCCTCAGCGAGGGCCTGCGCGCTCAGGCCTTTGGTCTCGGCCACGGACGCGACATGCTCGTCTGCCTTGATGGCCTCGAGCACGATGCTGAAGTTGCTCGCATGTTCCTCGGCCGAGGATGGTGAGGTCACGATGCCCGGGAGCTGCACAAAGGAACGAGGGCGTAAGCGAGTGTGGCCATGCCCGTGGTGCGCGCGCGGACACGTTGGCAGGCGCACGCGCATGCATGAGCACGCGCGTGAGCACGCGCGTGAGGCACACGTTCCATCCACCAGGACGTGTGGCGCACCTTGCCGACCAGCTTCTTGTACATGAGTACGAAGAGCGTGCTGTCGCAGTCGCGAATGCTCCACACCGTGTCATTGAGCCCGGCGAGCACGAGCGCAGTGTTCACACGGTCGAGCACCGCCTGCTTGGCCTGCCGTCTATCCTCAGCCATTATCGGGTCGGTCGGTAGGGCTCCACCCGTCGCGGTCCGAACCAAGAACAAGCAGTTCTCGACTTCACAGCTCCGTAGTTGTAACTTGTAAAAAGACACCGGGGGGAGCCGGGACACACACGAGACACACGGAACACGCGGACGCACAAAGGCACACAGACCACACAGACGAACCTCACAACCATCGAAACCCAAGTTGTAACTTGTAAGGAACTTAAGCGGTGGTGCACGTCCACATGCACACGGTACCCTTAAGAGCTAGGTGCTTCACATATGTTACATAGAAGACACCTGTCGAACCTCTTCTACATCTAAGACTCGTAGCGCCTGTGTGCGGGGTGGGCCCGACATAAGGCCAACAAAGAGAGCTCCCAAACCGTAACTCAGTCGCTCTCTTCAGTGGTTCATCTTCTGGCGCTTCTTCAGGCGCATGCCCAGGACCTGTGCGTCACGCTCGGCGGGCTCGGTGCTGCCTTCGGGCCGTTCACGCTTGGGCTCCTTGAGTCCCTTCATCCTGGCGGTGGCCATCTTGGACAGGTCCTGTCGCGGCAGGCGCAGCTGGCCCTGCTTGCCGAGGAGCTTGGAGCGCGTCACGTTCTTGATCTTCTTGGGCGCCTGCGCAGAGACCTTCGGGCGCGTCATCGCCGCCGCCATCAGCTCATCGGACGCGTAGTGCGTGCGCCGGATGCTCAGGTCCAACGAGGGTCCCATCTCGACGAGGCTCACATGAGGGCTGGTCCCCTCGGCGCTCTTGAGGAGGCGCGCGAGGTAGTGGCGGAGCAGCACTTTGCCGCCCACCGCGGTGAAGCACAGGAAGTGGTCGATCCCGAGCGGCGAGATTGACTCGATCACCTCGAGGTTGAAAAAGTCGACGAGCAGACCGCGCAGGTGCTGCAGCTCGGCCGTGTGTGACCAGTCGGCGCCCGAGAAGAGGAGGCACGGCTTGGCACCGCTCGTTGAGCCGCCACCCGCGCCTGGAAAGCTCCCCATCGGCTCGTACGCGCTGATGCCCAGCTCGACCATGTCGAGCACGTGGTGGTCGAACATGCGCCCGAGCACCAGGTTGTTTGGGCGTTTCTTGGAGTGCGTGCCGAAGGCGAAGAGGCTCGCGTCATTCTTCTGGCAGAGAAACTCGAGCGGCGCCGCGTCCTCGAATGGGTGCACCGCGTTGTGCCGTTTGAAGTGAACCGAGTGCGGCTTCTTGAGCATGTACAGGTCGGTCAGCGCCGCGTTCACGAGCGCCGAGGTTTTCTGGCCGCGTGCGATGAGTGTGTTACGCGCGTTCTCGATGAGCTTCGGCTCGCGCTTCTGCAGCACGCGCCGGCCACGAGCGGTCTTGGCCGCCTTGACGGCCGCCGACTGAACCGGCATTGACGACTTCAAGAGGCGAGAGGGACGACGTCGACGACATTTCGATTCACACAACTTTCACAGCGCGTCGACAGCTTGCGGATGCTCCTTTTTCAGTTTAGACAGGAACCAGTCCTGGCCGCACAGTGAGCGCTTGAAGCGGCGGCTGAGCGCTATGGACTCGATTGCGCTCAAAAGTGCCGCCGGCCGATCAAGCCCGAAACCCTTGCGCCTTGGCCCGAAAGCCGAAGTCATAAGAATCAGGAAATTGCAGGCAGCTTAAAAACCACAACAGGGCTGAGAGATAGCTGTGCGAGCCTGACTCCGCCGTCGAGCAGCGGAATGGCGCCCTTGTACACGAGCAGGTTCGTCGGCACGGCGGCGATCGGCACAGCGCGAGGCCGAGGGCGAGCAGCAGCGCGGCGGTGGCTCCGCGGTCGGGCATGCTTGCATTCAAATGACTACGGACAACAGATGTTGACGCAGTTGTTTGAGAATCTGAAAAATCTTGGGGGATCTTTGCTTCTATGTGGCGCGGTCGCGGGCACAATGTCAAGTCCCGCCGTGTATCTTGGCATCACGATGCTGGCGTTTGGCGCGTTGAACTTTGCCATCGGCATTTCGATGCTCGGAGAGCGCGGCGCACGCAACCGGGTACGCTGCGCAACCTGAATTCATTACCTCCGCCGCTGCTGATCGGTGATCCTCCGCGCAAAATTGCAGGCGCAGCTCGCCGAATTTCTCGCTGCTGATAGGAAGGCATCCACGCAAGAGAAGGCGTGATTTTGCCAACGAGCCAGCATCAGAGTATAGCATAGGGCATAGGGTATAGTTGTGGCATCTGCACACGGCACGGTCAAAGAACAAGTCTTTTCAGAAAGTGCCATCGCCGGGGGTCCGTTATTGAGCGCGGGCGCGGTTGCGCGTGTGGCCACACACCCAGGGTGTGTGCTTCGAGGGCAGTGAGTTAGCGCAGCCTACAACTCAAGATCCCTTTCATCATTGGCGCTGTTGATACACGTACTGCGGATTACACAAGAGCAAAACCTCGTAAAAACTAGCCACGCACGCACGCGCGAGCGACGTCGTTGCGCGCGATCGGGTAGCTGATAAAGGCTCTGAGCTCTTGGTGCAAGAAGCACGTTACGTTCGTGAGCGCTCACTGTACTGTAGGTAGGTGAAGCAGAGTGACTCCGCCATTGCTGCAGTCTCGACGCGCGGTGCTCGGGCGGTGCCCCAGGCAAGACAAAGTCGCCATTGGGGGCAGCGCCGTCATGGTGCGCGCGTGACTGCGGAGGAGGTGGAGACGAGGCCGGCTCGCCTAACGGCTCCCTCTCACTCTCTGCGACGGGTAGCTCTTGGTCATTCAGGTAGGAAGGTCTAGCAGTCACCAATTCTCTTGGGTGAGATCGGGTGAGATCGGTTGAGATAGGTCGAGATCGGTCGAGAGACGCTGCCGAGCGACGCGCCCTACCCGCGCCGCGACGAAAGAGCGACCTCGCGAGGCCCTAATATGGTAGTGGCCTCGTGAGGAGCCGCCCTCCCTAAAATGGTAGAGCCGCCCTCCAGTCGCCGCCGGGCAGTACACGGAGGTGCGCCTTGGCATCAGCCCTTGGCGCCCTCGGCAGTCGCTTAACATCAGCTCTTGGCGCCCTTGGCAGTCGCCATCGCGACGGGTGCGGCGATGCCTCCAGGGGGACCAGCGGCCGTCGCGGGCTTGCGAGCGGTCACGTTGGCCGAGACTACGTACTTCTCGGCCTCTGAGCCCGGGAGCCAATCCTTGATGAACTCGGCCGACTCGGGCTTCATCACGACGCTCACATCGATGAATCCGGCATCGCGCAGCAACCCCTCGATTTCAGTGGGAAGCGGCGCGCCCGCGACTCAGCAGGCGAGGGCCTGCTCGTCCTTGAGGCGCTGCGGCAGCTCCTGCGTACGCACTACGTCCGAGACGGCCACGCGCCCGCCCGGCTTGAGCACCCGGAACGCCTCGCGGCAAACGGCCGCCTTATCGGGCGACAAGTTGATGACGCAGTTGGAGATCACCACGTCGGCCGTCGCGTCGGGCAGTGGCAGGTGCTCGATTTCGCCGAGCAGGAAGTTGGTGTTGGCCACGCCGAGGCGCCGTGCCGCCTCACGCGCCTTTTTGAGCATCGCCGGCACCATGTCTACCCCAAAGGCCTTGCCGGTCGGCCCAACAGCCTTGGAGGCGAGCAAGCAGTCGATGCCCGCACCGCAGCCCAGGTCGACGACGATCTCGCCCTCACGCAAGGCAGCGAGCGAGACCGGGTTTCCGCAGCCCAGGCCGAGGTCGGCACCCGATGCCTCGCCGAGCTGCCGATCCGAGGCGGAGTAGCCCATCGCCCCGCCCTTGTCCTTGACTGCGGTGACGCAGCACGATTGCGTGCCCTCCGCGACGCCCTCGTAGGCGCGGTAGACGGCCTCGCGATCCATCACATAGACAGCCTCGCGCTTGCGACGGGCGAGAAAGTAATAGCCGATCGCCGCGCCGGCGAAGCCCGCCGCCACGGCCGCCACGTACCGCGACGCCATGGGGCCTCCTGCGCCGTGATCGGAACAACGCGAGCTTGAAGGATAGTGTGGGTAGTCGGAAGTGGGATGTGTTTCGGTGACCCTAATCGCGAGAACGTTGGGGCTATCTTTCCCGCGCTCTGTAAAGACAAAGTCCGACTGCGAGCGCGCCCGGCCTGCTCGCTGCCTTGCGTCCCGCCGGGGCCGCCATGCTGGCATCGGCAGACCAGCTCTCGAGCCTCACCATCAAGCCGCTCAAGGCACTCTGCGCCGCACACGGCATCGATCACGGCCTCTCCGGCAAGAAGAAGTCTGAGCACGTGCAGCGGCTGCTCACGATCAAGAAGGTGACCGCCGCCGAGTGCCAGCGCCACCACGCGGCCGCGGCCGCGGCGCCCGCCAAGTCGCCGTCCAAGTCGGGCGCCGCGCGCAAGGCGACTCAGAAGAAAGCCCTCGAAGCCTACTTTTCGTCGGGTGGGCGAGGCATCCAGTGCACCAAGTGCGGATATCCGCTCCTCGAGGTCCAGGAGATCAAATCGCTGCACGGCAATCACTCCTTCACGAATGTGTCGTGCTGCCGCTATCCGCAGTGCAAAGGAAACAACGGGCTCCTCGGTGCGTACTTGGAGCTGTGCAAGCTTCGCATGCCGCGCATTCGATTCGAGGCGCACAGCCTTGAAGGCATCAACGGCGCCACGAGGCACACGTTCTCGGTGAGCGTGGAGGCGGTGCATGCGGAGGTCCTCGAGGAGCTGGTGACGAGACATCAGCTCACGCGCCTCATATTACCCCTACCGGCCGCCGACCGCTCGGACTTTGCATCGCCGGACGCGCCGCGCCGCGGCCACATATTTGAGTTTGGCTCCCTGCGCGTGGTTTTGGGAGCGGCAAGGCGGCTGGCGGCCGCGCGGCAGGGAGTGCGAGTGAGCGGGCTGGCCGAGTGCGAGAAGCAGCTCGAGCTCTTCCGGCACGCGGCCGGGCTGCCGAGCGAGTCGGGGTTCGAAACTGGCAGCGCCGCCGCCACAGCCACCGGCAGCGCCGCCGGCGCCTCTGCCGACGCTCCTCTCTCGACGGCGCGCAAGCCGGCGGCCGCCGCCGAGGACCGAGCGCGCGTGGCTCATTACGGCGCGGCGCGCGTGCGTGTTCAGAACTACGTCGAGGACCACGTCCTCGCAGCGGCGGGCGAGGCGCGGCTGGTTGCATGCGGGCTGTGGGGAAGGCTGCGCTCGTACCAACGGGAAGGGGTGCTGCGGGCCCTGCGCATGGGGGGCACGTGCCTGATCGCGGACGAGATGGGGCTAGGCAAGTCGCTCACCGCGCTCGCGATCGTCGCCGCACTCGATGCGTGGCCTTGCCTCGCGATCGTTCCCGCCGTGTGCCGTCGCGGCTGGGCAGAGGAAGCAGAGCGATGGCTAGGCGGCCTTCTTGCCCCGTCGGACATCCACGTCGTGTACGACCAGTTCGGCGCCTTGGAGGAGGGCCGCCCGGTGCCGCGCCTCGTGCTTGTGTCGCCCAAGATGGCCGACTTTACGCACCAGCATGCCAGCCTCGCGAGGCGCTCGTGGGGCTCATGCATTCTTGACGAAGCACATGCATGCATCACGACCAACGCGCTGCGCGCCGAGGAGTCGGACCAGACGAAGGCGCTCATGCAGCTGCTCAAGCTGATCCCTCACCGGCTGCTGCTCACGGGCACCCCTGCCGTTGCCAAGGCCTTCGACTCGTTCAACCAGGTGCAACTGCTCCGTCCGGGGCTGCTCGGAGTGAACAAGTTTGAGTTCCGTCATCGGTTTTTCGACGAAGCCACGGGTGCATGCAAGCTGCCTCGTCAGCTGCCGCTGCTGCTCCATCGGTTCGTCATGATCCGGCGCACCAAGGCGCAGGTGATGCAGGCGCTGCCCGAGCGCACAGACATCTTCGTCACGCTACCCGTCGGGCGCGATGCATGCAAGGCACTCCTCCGAGACTATGCACCAACGGAGGAGCAGCGCGCCGTAGCGGCCATGGCGGCCGCGGGCCAGGCGGCCAAGCAGGCCGAGGCGGCGGCCAAGGCGGCGGCCAAGGCGGCGGCCAAGGCGGCGGCCAAACTGGCGAGGGGGGGCAAGCGGGCCGCGACGGCCGGCATCACTGAGGCGGGGGCGGCGGCAGAGCCCGCGGAGGAGGCGGAGGAGGAGGAGAAGGAAGAAGCAGCAGCGGGAGAGGATTCCGAGCCTACGGACTCGTTGCGCGTGGCGGGCATCAAGTCAACGGCTCATCGCGTCGGCCTGCTCAAGGCGATCGTCCTCGCTCGGGATGGCTCGTGGCTGCACGAGCGGCTGCGCGCCCTCGTGTACGCCGCGATCGAAGCCCTCGCCACCGGCGCCGGCGCGGCGGGCGGGCGAGCTGGGCAGCCTCGCAAGCTCGTCATCTTTGCTCATCACGAGCTGGTGATGACGTCCCTCGAACGAACGATCCAAACGCGCCTCGCAGAGCTGTCGGCCGGTGGCGGCCTCGGCCGCGGGGGACGCGGCAGCGGAGGCGGCGGCGGCGGCGGAGGCGGCGGCGGCGGCGGCGGCGGCGGCGGCGGCGGCGGCGGCGATGGCGGCGTCAGCGGCGGGGGATCGTCGTCGTCGGCGGCGGCAGGCTTAGAACGGCGATGGAGTCTAGTGCGTGTGGATGGGCAGAGCGGTGCGGTGCAGAAGGCGGAGCTCCTCGATCGCTTTCAGCACGAGCCGACCTGCCTCGTCGCTCTCCTCTCCATCAAGGCATGCGGCACGGGCGTGGATGGCCTCCAGACTGTTGCCGACGAGGCGGCCTTCGTCGAGCTGCCAGAGACCCATGCCCTCGCGCACCAGGCGGCCTCTCGAGTGCATCGAAGTGGCCAAGCTCATAAGGTGACCTTGGCCTTCTTCTTCCTTGATGAGGAGTTCACCGGATGGCGTGGGTTTGCTGCGTCAGGCACCGAGGTCGAGGGCAGGGCCGAGGCGGACAAGGAGGCGGCGCTCTTGCTGCGCGCGTGCGCGCCGAGCGATGCCCGTCAGTGGGCGATGCTGCTGCAGCACGAGCGCCAGATCGAGCACATCTTCTCGGGGGAGGTGCAGCGCAGCGAGAGCGGCGCGTACACGAGTGTCGTGCAGCCACGGGCCGCTGCAGCCGGCGAGGCAGCAGGCGCAGGCGGCGGCGGCGGCGGCGGGGGCGGCGGGGGCGGCAAGGGCGACGCGCCTTTGCCAACAGCCTTCGATGGGGTGGCCGACGTTCGATCGTTACTCTTCGAAGTCTCCCCCCACACCCGCCGTGTGCATGTATACGTGCGAGCGGGGGGGCGGGGGGGGGCGACTGGCCTCTCGTTTTCCCGCGCGGAGCTCATGGTTGAGCGAGAACGCATGCGGTCCGACGGGGAGCCTGTAATGGACGCAGTTGGGGAGCCTGCAATGGACGCCACGACGGCGGCGCAGAGCACGGCGGCGAGGCGAGCTCTGGGGGCGAAGGCTTGTGGCGACGAGGCGGGCTCAGGGGAGGAGTCGGAGGAGGCGGAGGAATCGGAGGAGGATGTGGAGGAGGCGGCGGAGGAGGCGGAGGAGGTGGAGGAGGTGGAGAGCACGCCGCCAGTGCCTCCGATCTTCTCGTCCGTTCGTCGTCAGGCAGCCCATTTCCTGTGTGCATGGGAGGCGCAACCAGTGCGTTCCCGGCCCCACGGCCTTCCTTGCACGCTCGACCACCTGCCGCGACAGAGCGAGGCCATCCGCGAGATCCTCAACGAAGGGCTGCAGCGCGGCCCACGGAGCAAGCAGCGGCATGCGCCGCGGCTGCTGCCGAGCGGCGCCGAGCAGGCGGCGCTCGAGACGGCGCTCCAAACTAGGCAGGTGGCGCTCGAGACGGCGCTCCGGTCCCGCGCAGTCTGGATCCCGGCGGCGGTGCGCGATGCGCGCCATGGCGGCACGATCACGGTCGAGGTGCATTGGCAGCCATGGGTGGCCCCTGAGGCCGCCGTCGAGGGCGCCGCCGTCGCTAACGGCTCTGTCGATGGCGATGACGGCGACGACGGGGAGGCCGGGGGCACGCTGCTGTGCGTGCACTGCTATGCCCCATTGCACATGGCAAGCGCCATAACAAGCGTCAACACCCCCGACGCCCACGCACGCTATGTGTATGCGCGGCCGACGGCGCATACGCTCCCAACCGACCGCCCACGCCATGCAGACACGTGCCACTCGACCGAGCATCGTAGCTTCATGGGCCTCGTGTGCGGGGGCGCGTGCTGGGAAGCGCATGTGATCGCTCGCAGCCCGGGGCATGCACGTTCGCTGCTGCGCCGGACGCATGTGAAGACCAGTGGAAGCGTCTACTGCCAGGTGTGCATGCGACTCCTTCCCCCCTCCCGTGTCCCCCCCGAGTGTGAATGTGACTCCTTCCCCCCTCCCACCCGAGTCCCCCCGAGTGCCTCTGATCGTCCGCTGATCGTCACGCGATGATCGTGTCTGCCAGCATTGCGGCATCGATTGCTTGCAGCTCGCCGCGCAGCTCAAGGGGCTGCCGCCCGATACGGCACTCGCTCCGCGCCGACGTGAGCTGCTGCTGCATGCCATGCCCGAGCTGCGCAAGTGGCCTGGGAAGCTTGATCGTGCGGTGCGGGAGGCGAGCGAAGGCACGATCTGGGAGGCAGATCATCGGATTGAGGTGCGCGACGGCGGCGGCGAGGCAAACGACGTGCGTGCGTACGACCCGCTCTGTGTCGCCTGCCACCAAGCAAAGACGAGCGCCCGAACGGCCGGCGGTGCCCGTGACGGCGCGAGGGAGCGCGCCGCGCTGCGCGCGAAGAGCTTCCGATTCCGTACCGAGGCGCCGTCGGTCGCCGAGGCGGTCGCCGAGGCGGCGGCGGCGGCGGGTTCGGGGGTGGGCAAGCGCAAGCGCAAGCAGCCAGGGGCCTCTGGCGCTGTGGCAGCGGCGGGGGCTTGTGGACCAGCCGGGAGGGGGGCGTGGCCACGTCCCTCCCCCTCCCGCCCCTCCCCCGCTCCCCTTGCTCCGACGACGGCGGCCGCGGCGGAGGCGGGGGAAGCGGAGGCGGGGGAGGCGGAGGCGCCTTCGGACCCATTGCTGGCTCTGGTGGCGCAGACGAAGAAGCGACGGGCGTCTGAGGCGGCCGAGGCGGCGGCCAAGGCGGCGGTCAAGGTGGCGTCGGCCGAGGCGGCGGCGGTGGCGGGGATGGCGGCAGCGGGGGCGGGGGCGGCGGGGATGGGGACGGGTGCAGGGCAGCCAGAGGCGATCGACCTCTGCGACGATAAGGACGATAAGGACGAAGGCGACGAGGACGAGGACGGCGCCGAGGGCGATGAAGGCGACGAGGGCGCCGAGGAGGCGGTGGTGGAGGAGGAGGAGGAGGAGGCAGAGTTGGAGAAGGTGGGCGAGGAGGCGGGCGAGGACGAGGCGGGCGAGGAGGGCGAGGAGGGCGAGGAGGGGGCGGAGTGGGGCGAATGGGCACTCGACGATGACGATGGTCGATGGATGGCGGACACCGACCCAGAGGGCGAGGAGGGCGAGGGAGGCGATGCGGAGGGGGGGCACGCGGTGGGCGACGAAGGCGAGGGGGCCGACGCGGTGGTTGACGCGGCGGCAGCACCGTTGGAGGTCGCGGTTAGGGGGGCACCGAGTACGATCGACCTGACGTGTGATGGCGAGGCCGTACTGCCATGCGCCGCGCCGCTGATGGGCTCTCCAGCCCTCGAGAGCGTGCAGAAGCGGCGTCCAGCAGCGCAAGGACCACCCCCCGCCCCCTCCCCACAGGGGCCGCCCCCCGCCCCCTCCCCACAGGGGCCGCCCCCCGCCCCTTCCCCACAGGGACCGCCCCCCGCCCTATCCCCCTCCCCAGCCAGTATGCCGCGCCCGTCGCCTGCGCCCGCAGTGGTGCCCGCGGACGAAGATGACTGGCTAGTGTCAGATGAGGCGCTGGCGAATCTGCCAGACGTCGTGCCGCCTTCAGCCGCGGCAGAGGGCGAGTGGCAGCTCCCGGATGAAGTGCTAGCGAGCTTGCCTCAAGCGACTCCTGCCCTTGCCGCTCGCGCTCCATCCGCCCCTCCCGCACCTGCACCCACAGGTGCCGCCGCCTTGGCCGCCGTCGCCGCCGCCCCCGCCGCCCCCGCCGCCGCCGCCGCCGCCCCCGCCGTCGCCGCCGCCGCCACCGCCGCCATGCGCACACCGCCGCCGCCAACCTCGCCGCCGCCGATGGCGTCGTCGTGGGCGCAGCCGACGCGGTCGACGCGGGCCGTTTGGGAGTGCCTGCTGGGAGGCCAGTACTCCCCCTATGAGCCCTCGGCCCAGGCGCTACTCGAGGAGGCCTACCAGCGTGGAGATGCGCTCGTGTCGCTCCGGGTGCGCGACGTGCGGTACGACATCGAGCTGCGCGGCGAGCGCAAGCGACAGCGCCAGAGTGGGGAGCCGAGTCGCACGCGCCATGTGCGTCGGCGCGAGGAGCCTCTGATGAACTCTGACGACCTCTGATTGCATCCCTCATCACGTGCGTCGGCGCGAGGAGCCTCTCGACGTAAACGGTGCCTAATCATGGCTTTGGGCGGGCCGTCCCCGTGAGCCGCATCGAGAATATATTGGCGAGAAATGCGCGCCGCGTGCGCGTCCTCTCACGGTACATGTAAACCCGGGCCCACAGGCACAGCACTTCAGCACTTCAGAACGCGCGCGTTAGCGGGCCGGTTTGCGGCGCGCGAGAAGACAGAAGTGCGACGATTCGATCGACGATTCGATGTGACTTGACTTCAGTTTGTTTGTTGGAGTGTGTACAGTGTGGGATGTGTACGCGCGTTACTCGCTGCGTACTCTCTACATGTTGTGGCAATGACACACCAGGCCCGTCGCCCCAGCCCTCGCACCCCCCCTCTCTCTCTCTGAGCTCCATGCTGGTTGCTGTCTGCCCGCACCACTTACTACGCTGCCGCTCGTGGCTGTCTCCTGGTAAAGCCCCCCGAGCGCTCCACGCTCTCCAAAGGCGACCACAGCCGCGGCCGGTGCGAAGAAGATCGTCGCGGACCAATGATGTGACACGAGGCTCGGCAGGGAATGGCTGCGCCAGCCAGCGCGAGCACGGCGTCTCAAGTGCCGACCTGCCGGGCGCCCGCTTTGTAGCACAGCACGCCAATGTCGCAGTTGTACATCCACAACACGTGCTTCACCTCGTGCGTGACCTCAAATGAGAAGCCCTTCCCGATGATCACAATCCAGTTCTCGTTGTACTTTTTGTCCATCTGCTCCTTGACCATCCGCGCCGCCTGTTCGTAGTTGGAGGCATAACGCTCCGTCGCTGTCGAAATCATGTCCACGCACTCCGTCCGCATCTCCTCGTTCATATCGCAGTTCTGCGCAGCGCGAAGCGAACACGCCAATCAGGCGAGCCGACGTAGTCAGCACCAACGACGGGCACGGAAGTCAAAAAGGTTGGCAGGCGATCAAGGCAGCAACGGCCGCCGGGCCTAAGGGCATGCCAGCGCCAGGAGGCTCGTTGCGCGGCTCAGCACGTGGACACGGCACGTTGAACACAGCCCGGCAGTAGGCAGCCACCGCAGTGCTGCATTATGAGCGAAGGCCGTCCTCGGGTGAGCGCGTGCTCAGCGGAAGGACTGCAACGCAGCCTGAGCCTCGACCGAGTGGGCTCTGCGCGCACCTTGATGAGCGGGTACTGCATGGTGCGCTTCAGCGCCTCCATTCCATTGTCCTCTTCCGCCGCCTCCGCCATGACAGACAACGGCGTGTGAGAGGGGGCAACAGCTGGGCTTCTCGTGTGGGGTTTCTTTGCAATTTTTTTTATGAGGTTTTCATGGGTGAACATGTGAGGTCCGTTCGAGGGGTCCCGCGCACGTTCACGTCATCAGGCAACGGAAAATTTCACAATTCCTTCACGCGCAACTCCCAATTTCCGGGCTGCAGCAGCCTGCTGTCGCGATGGAGTTCACGAAGATCGGACGCTCGCCCGCGACACCGGATCTGCACGTCAAGGCGCGCTCGCAGGCCAATCCGAGCTATCCGCAGCGCTTCAAGGTCGACGACGAGCACGTCCCGTGGGTGGTGCCGTGGGACGAGTACGAGCCGACCGTGTACACGGACAAGGTGGTGCTGGAGCAGAACTGCGAGACGAGGCGCGGTGGCTGGGCCGATCCGCCCGTGCCACCCAAGCGTGCCGTCATCGAGACGCGAGGCAGCCACGAGCTGCAGTCGAAGCAGCTGCCGTGGGTGTTTGACGAGCGCGGGCGGCCGCTCAACCCACGCGGGCGGACAGGCATGTGCGATCGTGGCATGCTGGGCAAGTGGGGCCCCAACCACGCGGGCGATGCGATCGTCACGCGCTACCGTCAGCGCGCTCCGGGCGAGCCGACGCCACCGGGCGCCTCGCCCATCGCCCTCGAGATGGTCGCCATCAAGCGTCGCGACACGGGCGAATGGGCTATCCCCGGCGGGATGGCAGACCCATCCGAGATAGGCAAGGCGGCGCTCATGCGAGAATTCAAGGAGGAGGTGGGCGCCGTCTCCGCCGATGAGCTCGCTCGCTTCGACACCTTGCTCCACGAGCTCTTTGCCGACTCCAACGGTCGGGTCGTCTACCGTGGCTACGTTGATGACCCTCGCAATGTGCGCTCACCGCAGCTCCCAAATTCCCACAGCTCTCCCCAATCACCGCAGCTCCCAAATTCCCACAGCTCTCCCCACTCACCGCAGCTCCCAAATTCCCACAGCTCTCCCCACTCACCTCTCTCCGCTGCCGCCCCTCCCCCACCTCTCGCTTACCTCTGGCTTACCTCTCGCTTGCCTCTCGCTCGGCGCAGACCGACCATGCATGGATGGAGACGCTCGCGATGCACTTCCACTGCACCCGTCGGCTCGGAGAGATGCTCCCTTTGCATGCGGGCGACGACGCGGCGGCTGTCCGCTGGCTCGAGGCGGGAGACCACAACCCGCTCTACCGGAACCTGTACGCGTCGCACAAACAGATTGTCGATCGCATCGTGGCGACCCACGGCTCCGCCGCGGCCGCCGACGCTGCCCTCGATGCCGATGGCCGACGGCGCTGTTGCGGCGGCGGCGGCGGCGGCGCGTCTCGCGACCCATGGTGCGGTGCGTTGGCGCATCAGCTGCAGCTGTGGGCGGCGGCCGCGAGCAGCGCGCCCGACGCGATGCCGCCCGACCCCTACCTCTCCGTCACCGACGTCCTCGATCTCTTTGCCATGCTGCCCACGGAACTCTCTGTCGCCCTGTCGGTCGTGACGCGGATGGTCGAGGCAACGGCCCATTCCACAGATGGGACGGAGGATGTGACCGAATCGACGTCCCACCTGCCGCCCGGGACGGCGCCCGAAGTGCCCAGGACGACGCGAGGGACGGAGGATGTGACCGAATCGACGCGCTTGCTCTCCGCCGTCCTCGCCGCCGGCGACGCGCGCGTGGCGGGCAACATCTTTGAGAACCTGCACTCGCTCATGCCGTTTGAGCACTCGATCTCGCTCTTGGGTCCCCTACTGCGCCACGTTCACGAGAATGCACCCGGTTGGAATTTCGAAGACGATGTGAGCGCCGCCGCGGCGCCTCCCTCGCTCGCACCCCACCACCTCGCGGCGCGCTCCCTCCGCGTCGGGAAGCGCACCCTCGATGCCCTGCGTCTCGTGGCGTTCGTCGACAAGCCGCCCGCGCTGGTGGCCGACTCGGATGCGATCGCGACCCTGCGACGAACCATCTTCGGGCGCAGTCGCTCCGCTTTTTGGCCGACGGCCGTCGTGATGGTCGGCGCGCCTGGCTCGGGCAAGACGGCGGTGCTTCCTCAAGCTCTTGATGTCCTTCGGCGCGAGTGCGGGGGGCCGCCCGCGGACCACTACTGCTGCATCAACCCCGACTTTTGGATCACGCACCTGTGCCATTCGAATAATGAGCATCGCAATCTGGCTAATTACCTCAACCACGAGACCTTTTTGGCCGCGGTCGCGCAGCGGCGCCACCTTGTCTTCGATTCCACCGGCAAGTCGTTAGCCAACACGTGCGGCCGGGTGATCGGGCGGCTGCGCCAGGTGCGTGCCGCTGATGAGTGCTGATGAGTGCCGCTGATGAGTGCCGCTGATGAGTGCTGATGAGTGCTGATGAGTGCCGCTGATGAGTTCCACTGCACTGCCACTGCACTGCCACTGCACTGGTGCCACTGCACTGCCACTGCACTGCCACTGCACTGCCACTGCACTGCCACTGCACTGCCACTGCACTGCCACTGCAAACGCGTCATCGTGGGCGTGGGCGTGCGCGTGTACAGGCGGGCTACACGGTGCATCTGGTCATTGTGCTCGCCACTCTTGAGACGTGCTGGAGGCGCATCGAGGAGCGCCGTCTCGAGCGCGGCCGCTCCGTCCCGTTCAGTTTGGCGCAGGCGACCTCGATCAGTCTGCGGCGCGCGCTCCGATTGTACCTGAGCTCGAGCGCAGAGCTCGCCGAGACGGCGCTCGTGTACGACAACGATCGCGATGCCCTGGCTCCGCTCGGCACGACGCGCCCAGAGGCGGACCCGAGTTTCGTCACGAGTTTCGGGCTCGGCACGACGCGCGACGGACGGCCTCTTCTCAAGACGGCGCAGTCGGGCTACCCTGTTGTCCTGCCAGAGTTCGGAGGCCCCGAGATGTCCTCGAAGCACGCGTGGGACGACGATGATGGGCCCGTGCGCGGGCCCGGCACCCTGCTCACGCATCTCCGGCGGAGCTCGACCCTGGCGGAGCGGCGGGCGGCGGGCGAGCAGGCGATGCGATTCCTCGAGAGCGCGGAGAATGCGATGGTCTGAGGGCCGAGATTGAGGCCGAGATTGAGGCCGAGATTGAGGCCGAGATGCGATCCGCTTCCTGGGATGGCCCAAGGGCACACGGACCTAACACGGCCCCGAACCAGATCGCCGAGATCAAGCCGCCCGCAACGCGCGAATCGCGCGGCGACGCAGGCTAGAGACCAGAGTTTATATGCAACACTGTTGAACAGATTAAGAGAGTCTGCGCACGAGAGTCTCAGAAAGTGCTGTGCGCATACGCCTATTATCACTACACACTACGTCGTCGTCGAGTCGTGCAGTCGTCACTGAAAACACTGTTTACGTGTTGATGTGTGAACGTTAACACGACAGACGCGACAACCGGTGCTACGGCACTGTTACTGCCCGCTCAGATTACACACACCTTACATGACACCATATGAGACGCGGAGTGCGCGCGCGCTGGCGGCGTCGAGGATGTATTCACATGAATTGTGCTCGTCAGGGTGCCGCTTGACCCCAACAGTTAAGCGGCCGTGAACTCAACGTGTGATGAGACTGTTGGCAGAGCTACCCCAGGGGCCCAACCAGGGGGAAGGGGTATTGGGCATATGGGGGCCGTGCGGACGCATACCGGGAGGTTTGCTGCTCACGTTTCGGACTCAAGGGAGTCTAGAAACTGTTTGATGCGCATCCCGAATTAATTCCAACGGCAGGCACGGACTGGGTGCATACACCTCGTGCGGCGAGATTCGCAACGATGGTGAGTCTCTGGTTTAGCTCTCAGTCGAGAGCGGAGTGGTCCCGCCCACCCACCGCGATGTAAGCCTGGTCTAGCTTTAGCAGGGACCGGGTTGTCGCGCTCACCAGGCTGCTTGTGTAGCTCTGATGAACAGCAATTCAAGTCAAACACGCGACCAAGTTTACTCGAGGATGAAGCGATGTCGGGTCGCCGACGCCGGCGGCGGTGATGACATCGGCGGCGACGGCGACGACGGCGATGTGAGGGCGCGAAGCGCCGAGGGCGAGGAGGTTGTGGTCCCGTTCGGCCGCGGCGCGATCGGCGGCGCTCGCCAACTGGGTGAGCGACACGGGCGGCGCCGAGGGGGCGTTCGCCACTCTGGTGCCTGCGGCTGCGCTCCGCACGCTCTCGCGCGTCGCCGAGGGCGGTGCGGAGGAGGGCGGGGCGCTGGAGGGGTGCTCGCTCGCGCAGCTCGCGCAGCTGTTGCATGGCGCGCACTTTCTCGACGTGGACGTCGAGCTTCTCCGCCTCCTCTCGCGCACCCTGTGCACCGGCCACCTCGCTGGCAAGAGTGGCCCGGAGCTCGGGCGGCTGCTGGGCGTCGTGAGCGACTTCCCCACCGAGGCGGAGCGGCAGGCGGCGACGGAGGAGCCGCTGTACACGCAAGACACTCAGGACGACGCCACCGCACCGCGAGCGTCCGACGCACCCACACCACCAGTGTGCTGGCTCTCGACTCAGCTCGTCAACGAGGACGCCCTCGAGGACGCCCTTGCGGACGCCGACGTGCCGACGCTGCGCGCGCTCAAGGGCGTGAGCCTCGCGTGGCGCGCGCGGGCGCGGCGCGTCCTGTGCGCGCGGCTGTGCGCACGCGTCGGCCTGCCGCTCACGAGCAACCTCGTCGAGGTGACCGAGCTCGACCTCTCGGGCAGCCGCGCCGCCGGTCGCCTCGTCGCCGACGCGGCCGACGCATCGCGCGGGCTGTCCAACCTGGCAAAGGTGACGGGGCTGGGCGGCTTCGAGGTGGACGTGGCCGCGCTGAGGCGCATGGCGTTCGATGTATCCTCGTACGCGATGGCGGGGGTGCGCGCGTGCATCCGCGGCGAGGGCGAGGCGCCGATGGAGGTGCTGCTCGCCGCGTGCGCGCTTCGCCACGGTGAGGCGCGTGTGCCGGCGAACGCGTTCCGCGGGGACACGTCGATGACATCGATCGAGCTGCCCGCCGGCCTCACAAGCCTTGGTGATGAGGCCTTCCGTGACTGCTCCTCGATGACGTCAATCGCGCTGCCCGCCAGCCTCACAGTCATATGTTTGAGGGCCTTCTCAGGCTGCTCCTCGTTGACGTCGATCGCGCTGCCCGCTGGCCTCACGAGCCTTGGTGACTGCGCCTTCTATGGCTGCTCCTCGATGACATCGATCGAGCTGCCCGCCAGCCTCACAAGCCTTGGTGATGAGGCCTTCCGTGACTGCTCCTCGATGACATCGATCGCGCTGCCCGCCGGCCTCACGAGCATCAGTCGGAGCGCCTTCTCAGGCTGCTCCTCATTGTCGTCGATCGCGCTGCCCGCCGGCCTCACGAGCATCGGATGGTACTCCTTTCGTGACTGCTCCTCGTTGACCTCGATCACGCTGCCCGCCGGCCTCACGAGACTGGATGCGTATGCCTTCCAAGGCTGCTCCTCGTTGACGTCGGTCACGCTGCCCGCCGGCTTCACAAGCCTCGATTGCGTCTTCCGAGGCTGCTCCTCGTTGACGTCGATCGCGCTGCCCGCTGGCCTCAGGAGCCTCGGTGACTACGCCTTCTATGGCTGCTCCTCGATGACATCGATCGAGCTGCCTGCCAGCCTCACGAGCATCGGTGTGCGCGCCTTCTCTGGCTGCTCCTCGTTGGCGTCGATCGCGCTGCCCGCCGGCCTCACGAGTCTCGGTGAGTGTGCCTTTGAGAGCTGCACCTTGATGACGTCGGTGCCACTGCAAATGCGGCTGCGAAAGCGGCTGTGAGGCAAGGGTGGAGGCAAGGGTGGTGGCCCTTTTGCCTCCCTGCCTGCTGGTTGGGGGCGCTTCTTTGGCAAGGGAGCGGAAGGAGGCAAGGGTAGAGGCCAAGGTGGAGGCAAGGGCCGAGGCACGGGTGGAGGCAAGGGTGGTGGCAAAGCCACGGAGGCGAAGGACGCGGGGCCGGAGGTGGCGCTGGCGGACGTTCTGACTATGAGAGCGGACGTGGCATGTAGCAGCGTACCAGCGTAAGCAAAAGTCCTTGTGGCCAAAAGGGATCTATCATAAAAACTCCACTTAGAACAACCACCCCCCTCGACAACCGGTGCTAACTTACGAATAGCTTGGAAGGGGGTGCGTGGTAACGTTCACATAGACAACGCCGTGTGACAGAGCGTCCTGCTGAGCAAAAATGGCGCCGTCACCGCCGCCGACGACCACAGCGCCGCCGCTGCTGCACATGCTCGAAAACGTGTCGCAGCCGGCCGCGCTGCAGCGGCTGCGCGCCTTCTACGGCCCTGGCGGCGCCGCCGCCACCTTCCGCGTGCACATCGACGACGCGTGCGGCCTGCCCGCCGACTGGCGTTCGACCTGGGACAAGCCTCGGCAGTGGGGCCTCACAGGCGAGAAGAACTGGGCGACCAAGTACGCGGCCGCGGGCTTCATTCCGCGCATGATCGAGCGCAGCCCCTTTGTCACCGCCGACTGGCGCCAGGCGAGCGCCTCCGTCGTCGTGCTGTTCGCGCGCCAGTACGCGGGCGGACCGGCGATCCTTCAGCAGCAGTGCCTCCAGCGGCTGCAGACGCGGAGCGAGGCGTTCCGCGCGACGAACGGGTCGCGCCACTTTTTCATCTTCACCGACTCGCGCGGACCGTGCTGCCTCGACGGCAAGTACAAGGACGTCGACTTTCTCAACCATCACGTGATCGGGCCGCACGGAGAGCCTTCCGACGAGGGCGACGCGGCGGCGGCGGCGACTTGGTTCTTTCGGCGCGGCAAGGGGCCTCGGATCCGGTGCTTCGACGACTCGAAGGATGTCAACATCCCCACGCCCAACATTCACTTCCCGCGCACGCCGTACGCACCGCCGCTCGCGACGACGCTGCCCGCGCCCGGTACGGCGCTCGACACGAGGCGCCCGCTGCTGCTCTTCTATGCTGGCTGGAACTACGCGGTGCGCATGCAGCTGGTGGAGCTGTACAAGGACGACCCGTCGCCCCAGATCTACGTGCGCAGCTCCGTGCCGGCCGACGAGTACGTTACAAAGATTCGTCAGGCAAAGTTCTGCCCCGTGTGCGGCGGCTTCTCGCAGGTGAGTGCGACTGAGTGCCGCTGTGTGCGTCTGAGTGCCCTTGATTGCGACTGAGTGCGCCTGGGTGTCCTTGATTTTGACTGAGTGCGCCTGGGTGCATCGTGGTTGCTTACAGTGGACGCCGAGGCTCGCCGAGGCCCTCTACTACGAATGTGTACCGGTACGCCTCTCACCTGATTGCATGCTGATTGCATGCTGATTGCATGCTGATTGCATGCTGATTGCCTGATGATTGCCGCCTCCCTCATCTACTACGAATGTGTACCGGTACGCCTCTCGCCTTGCATGCTGCCTGGGCTGCCTCCGTGGTCCTCTGAGTGCATGCTGATTGGGTCCCTCATCAGGTCCTCCTCTCCCCGCGCATGCTGCCGCCGTGGTCGGGGTTCCTCGACTGGAGCCGCTTCTCCGTGCGCCTCGAGCCGACCAAGGCCAACCTGCGGCGACTCGGCGCCCATCTCGGCGCGCTCGACCACTCGAGGTTGCTTGCAGGAGTTCGAGCGGCGAAGCATGCATTGACCTATCATCTCGACGGTTACACTGGGCGAGAGTGCGTGTTGATTGCGTGCTGATTGCGTGCTGAGTGCATGCTGAGTGCATGCTGAGTGCATGCTGAGTGCATGCTGAGTGCATGCCGAGTGCATGCTGAGTGCATTCCCATTGCATGCTGAGTGCATGATGAGTGCATGCTGACTTGCATACTGATTGCATACCCGCGCTCGCAGTATGCTCCCGCTGCTGCTGTACGAGATGCATCGGGTGGGCCTGCGCCCCATCCCGCCACCGGCCGCTCGCGGCATACCCGTCTCCATGCACACGAACGACATCGGCACGGACCGCGATTACGATGAGGGGCTTCAGAACGTGCCAACACAGCGCGCCCACGCCGTGCATGCCACCACGAGCCTCACGTTCCGAGGCGAGCGTTGGCACTGCAGCACCTCCGACGGTTACATGTGCCACTGCAAGCGACAGCGCGCTGGGAAGGACGTGCTCGAGGCGGCGCGCGCCGCCGCGGGCGCGGCCACGTGGCCATCGATCGCCGCCGCCGCGCGCGCCGCCGCGGGCGCGGCCGCATGGCCCGCCGGCGCCGTCGCGGGCGCCCCGAGCCCCGAGGCGTCTACCGGTACGTTGGAGCGGGAGGGGCTGTTTGGTCGACGAAGGCTGCGACGGCAGAGGGGGCGAGATCGAGCGGGAGATCGAGCGGGAGATCGAGCGGGAGATCGCGCGGGTGAGGCTTTCGACAGCAGCAGCAGCAGCGGCAGCAGCGGCAGCAGCGGCAGCAGCGGCAGCAGCGGCAGCAGCAGCAGCAGCGGCAGCAGCAGCAGCAGCAGCAGCGGCGGCAGCAGCGGCAGCAGCGGAGGCGCCGTATCGAGCGCCCCTGACCCCCCTTGCCCCACCGGGGGAGACCTCGAAGACCCCGCCCAACTCGACGCGATGCTCGCCGCGCGTGCGTCCCCAGTTAGGGACGTGGTCATTACCATATTAGGGCCGACCACGGGCACGCGCGCCATTCAAATGTCCGAGAGCATCGGCGAGGCATTCGTACTCAACCTGCTGACGACGCTGCGCTCGTTTGGGGTGACGAACACGCTGCCCATCACGACCCACCTGCACTTGCCAGAGCATCCGGGTAACAACCTGTGCCTCTCGAGGCTGAGGCCGCGCGGCGTGTGTTGCGCCTACTCCGGGGTTGGCATGCCTCTCGTGCATGCAACTGGGCCTGGGCGCGCGTGGACGGTGGATGAGACGCATCCGTACATGCTCTTCTTGCAGCGCTGGTGGCTGACTGGCCAGGCAGTCTACCGAGGGTACAACGTGCTTTCACTCGACACGGACCTCCACCTCGCGGTCAACCCGCTCGAGCTCCTCAACGGAGTCGCGTACGCGCCCGCGCCACCATCTGATTGCGTCTGATTGCCTCCGATTGCCTCTGATTGCGTCTGATTGCTCCTCAACGGTGTCGCGCACGCGCCCGCGCCATCATGCAGCTCGACTCTGATTGCCTCTTCTGACCTCTGATGGCCTCCCTCCTCAGTTACGCGCCCTTCAGCGCCATCATGCAGCTCGACTCCGGTTGGGCCGTTGAAGGCGAGACAGAGGGCCAAGCGCCCACGGACGAGCGCGGCCAACACGTCAACATCGTCCCATGCCGCCGGCGCTCAACACGGCGCACCGGCGCGGCCAGTGACACCAGCGCTCAACACGGCGCCAGCGCCGAGGGCGGCGGCGCGTCGCTGCCGTCGGACGCGTACGGCTGTGGGTGTGGCGTCGCGCCGGCGCCTCTGCTCAACACGGGGTTCGTCTATGTGCGCG
>Ga0210243_100810_pt1 | contig 25897 bp, 25 predicted proteins | sample ChrtobMeP5a_32mM_FD_155461 | JGI IMG/M metagenome (GOLD analysis project Ga0210243, IMG submission 155461) | Chrysochromulina tobin associated microbial communities from unialgal haptophyte culture, Seattle, Washington, United States - P5a_32mM | ecosystem: Host-associated > Algae > Haptophytes >...
TGAAAGTTTTGAGCTAGAACTCAATGGGAGTGCGTGGGACACCTCTGGCTTGAGTTTCGTTCAAATCCCTTCAGTACTTTTGGAGATCAGTTTTTGCCCCATGTACACCATGAGCGGACTACCTTAAGTCAGCTCTCACGTTCACGTTCACGTTCACGTTAATTTGCCATCTCTTTAAGTCTGCTCTATACATAGACAGCTCTACATGTATCACTTGGACTCATACCAAATAATGAAAGACACAATCCACCCCCAAACCACCGCCGTGTTGATCACCCGTCGGTGGCGACGTACCTTTACTGTCTACCCGACTTCCTCCTCTCGATCGTGCGCGCCAACTCGCAGACCCGCACGCAAAGGCCTGTCTCTTTTCCAGTAATGTCTCCCAGATTCCGGTGTTTACCGGAGTCTGGGCCACATAGGAAGGAGCGGGTCTGCGACGCCCTGCGTGCACGCGCACACCCGCACGCGGGGCCTGTTCTTTTCCAGCGATGTCTCCCAGATTCCGGTGTGTTACCGGAGTCTGGGCCACATAGGAAGGAGCGGGTCTTCGGCGCATACCCCGTCGAGACGGCGGTATGCGGCGGTTAACCCGCGCACGTGCAGGTGCGGGTGGCCGCGCTGACAAACTCCGATGGCTCCACCGTCGGCCATTGCACAGGAGCGCGAGATCCTATGAGTATGTCCAAGGCGTCGACGGCCGCGGAGCGCGGGCTCCCACCGCTCGTGCCTCCACTGACACCACCGGCGCCGCCGCCGCCGCGGCCGCTCCCGCCCCCGCCGCCATGCTCTCGGCGGCCGCTCCCGCCCCCGCCGCCATGCTCTCGGCGGCTGCTGCATCGGCGGCCTTGCTCTGGGCGGCCGGGCTCTGGCCGAGGCGCTGGGTTGTCTTGGGTTCCTTCCGTGCCTTCTTGGGCTTCTTGGGCTTCTTGGCCTCTGCCTTCTTGGCCGCTGCCTGTTCGGCCTCATCGGCCGCAGCCACCTCGGCCGCAACGGCCACCTCCGCCGCCGCCGCCGCCGCCGCCGCCGCCGCCGCCGCCGCCGCCGCCGCCGCCGCCACCGTGCGAGCTGCTGCTGCATCGGCGGCCGGGCTCTGGCCGAGGCGCTGAGCCGCCTTGGGTTCCTTCCGTGCCTTCTTCTTGGCCGCTGCCTCCTTGGCCTCTGCCTCCTCGGCCGCTGCCACCGGCACCACCGCCACCGACACCACCGCCACCGACACCACCGCCGCCCGAGGCGGCGAAGTACATCAACTACGCGGCAGCGCCAGCGGTCGAGCCGGTCGGCCGCATCGTGCATGCAGCACGTGCAGGACGTGGCAAGAGCCGCGCGGCGCCCAAGGCGACGGCCGAGCGCACGACGGCGCACGAGCAGCCGACTACGGCGCACGAGCAGCTCGAAGTCGGCGGCGGCGGCGGCGGCGGCGGCGGCGGCGGCGGCAGCAGCAGCAGCGGCGGCGGCGGCGGCGGCAGCAGCAGCGGCGGCGGCGGCGGCGGCCTCCTGAGCTTCAACGCTGCGTGGGCCGACAAGCTGAGGTCCCTCGGGCTCGACCCGCGGCGCTGCATGGCGACGGCCGTGCACAGCGACTCGGGGCCGCAGGCTCTCAACGGGGCGTTCATCCGTGGCGAGGTGATCACCGTGAACACGAACTCGGAGGACGTGAAGGTGCACTTCCGCGCCGTCGTCAACGTCGCGGGCGACGACCTGATCATGCTGGTGCAGGTGCCCACGTACGGCGCGGACGGCGCGCACGACGGTGGCTGGGCGATCGAGTCCTACCGCCTCGGCGTCGGCGAGGTCTTCGTCTTCGAGAAGAACGCCGGCGTGTTCCTCAAGCACGCGGCAGCGGTGGCGTCGAGCGGCGCCGCGAGCGACGGTGGCTGCACGACCTACGCCGTCTTCGACATCGCGCTCAGCGACAAACCAAGCTGTGGCTTGAGCACGCCAGCAGCAGCTTTGCCTCCTTTCGCGCCAAGCAGACTGCGTGCCTTCTCGAGGAGGCGCTCGACGTCGCCCATCCGACCCTCGTCTAGCGCGCTCTCGTACTCGATCTTGTCCTCGGGCTCGAGGCAAGCCACCGCACCCAAGTCGGAGCGGGCCTTGCGCCCCTTCGCGAGGAGGCGCTCGACGTCCGCGGTCAGCCCGTCGGCGCGCGCGCGCTCGAGCTCGTCGTGGTCCTCGGCGTTCAGGCAGGCCGCTGCGCTCGCCTCCTCGCGGCCTTTGCGCCCCTCCATGATCAGCGCCATCACGGCGGCCTCTCGCCCCTCGGCGCGCGCGCTCGCGAGCTGCTCCAGCTCCCGGGCATCGAGAAAGGACTCGGCGCTCGCCTCCTCACCGACCAAGCCTCGCTCTCGCCGCCCCTTCTTGAGCAGCGCCTTGAGCTGCGCCGTGAGCGCCACCGCCGTCGCGGGCAGCTGGCCGTTCGCGCTCGCCCGCGCCTCTCGCCGCTCGACGTGGATGGCCGCCTCGAGCGTGGTCGCGTCGCGCTGCTGCTCCGGCGAGAGGAAGGAGAGCGCGCTCCGCTCCTCGCGGTACTTGGCCCAGTAGGCCATCGACGTCGCCTCGGCGTCGGGAGGCGGCCAGGACGCGTCGGCGATGGGCGCCGCCAGCTCGGTGGGCGGCGGCATCGCCCAAGTCGCCGAGGGCGGAAGCACGGGCGAGCTCAAGGACCCAAAACGTCACTGCCCCAGCCACACCAGGGGAGAGTTCACATGCAAATGGAACTGCAAAGCGCGCGCTTCAACGCTGAACGACATGTGCAAGCACTACCGCCGTGTGACGGAGGCGCTGAAGGAAGGGAGAAAGACTCCGTGCAAGTGCACCGGCCCCCTGCCCGCGCCCGCCCTGTGCGCCGTGGGCGGCGCTGTGGATGCGGCGGGTACGGCGGCCGCCGCGGGCTCGAGCGCTGACGCGAGCGCGCTCAAGCGCAAGCGACAGCCACCGGGTTGGCTTGCGAACTAAGAGAACGGCGACGAGGGCGGCGGGGTCGACGAATGAGCGATGCGTGCGCCACGGGACGCTGGTGCTCGCCGGGCTCCCCGCCCCCCTGCCTACGTGGGCCTCAGCCCACCTGCGCATTGCCCCCGTCACGCCCGACACGACGCCCACAACACCTGCCGAGGGTCTCACCCGGTCTCTGTGTCTTGTGTAGTCGGAGCCGCACTAATAAATTCGGCACTAATAGAGTATAATAAATTCGGCTTCGAGGATGAGCGTGTGGGTAGACAACAGTGAGCAGGGGCGCGTCCGCCGTCGCTCGGCGGAGGTCGCGCACGCGCTCGTCTCACAACGATGGGTTCGTGTCCGCCTTCTCCAGGGTCGAGCCGCGTTGTGAATTAGGTCCCGCATGGCGGAAAATGCGGAAAGTGCGGAAAGTCTTCACCGCCCCGACGCGGACGATCGCTCCTACCGCATCGTGGACCTGCCCAACGACCTGCGCGTGCTGCTCATCTCCGACCCGAGGATCAGCGCACCCAAGGAGCCGCCCGCGAGGACCGAGGGAGGTTTCTTTTCCTGCTGGTCTTCGCCCCAGCCAGTCACCATCGTCGAGCCGGTATTGGCCGGCGACAGCGACGATGACTCCACGAATCGCATGGCGGCGTGCGCGCTATGCGTGGGCGTCGGCTACCTTGCTGATCCGGCGCATCTCGGTGGCTGCGCTCATTATGTTGAGCACATGGCCTTCATGGGCACACGTGAGTATCCCGAGGAGAACGGCTGGAGCAAGTTCCTCTCGAGGCATGGCGGCGATAGTAACGCCGAGACGGACGCCGAGACGACCGTCTTCTACTTCGACGTCCATCCTGCGCACCTGCGGGCCTCGCTTCGGCGCTTCGGCTCCTTCTTCTCGTGCCCTCTATTCAAGTGGAGCGGCTCGCAGCGCGAGGTGCAAGCTATCCACCAAGAGTTTGAGCAGGCGGCCCAGAACGACGCCGTGCGCCAGTGGCAGATCTTGAGCTCGCTCGTGCAGTCCGAGCACCCGTACCACCGCTTTGGCTGGGGCAACAAGCGCTCGCTCGTCGATGAGCCCAAGAAGGCGGCGCTCGACGTGCGTGCAGAATTGCTTGCCTTCCACAGCCGCTACTACTCTGCGAACCTGATGACGGGCGTCATCATCGGGCGCGAACCGCTCGAGACACTGCAGGAGTGGGCACTCGATTCGTTTGGTCCGGTGGCCAACCGCGCCATCGAGCGGCCGCGCGTGCGCAGCGATCTGCCACCGATGGCTCCCGCGGCGCTGCCTCTGATCATACACGTGACGCCGCTGGAGCAGTCTCGCACGCTCACGCTCTACTGGTACCTGCCGGCGCAGGTGAGCGCGGCGCACCTCGAGTCGCGCCCGACGGACTTTGTGGGCCATCTGCTCGGGCACGAGGGGCGCGGCTCCGTGCTCATGGTCCTGAAGCGAAACGGCTGGGCCACTGAGCTCTACGCAGGGATCACGTCTGATGGAGACTCGACGGCGGCGGCGGCGCTCTTTGCAGTGGGAGTCGACCTCACGCTCGCGGGCGTAGAGCGCGTGGATGAGGTGGTCGCCGTGGTCTGCGGCTACCTCGGCCTCCTCGCCCGTGGCCCACCGCCCGAGAGCCTTTACCAGGAGCTCTGTGACGTTGCGGCCCTCAGCTTTCGATTCCTGGAGCGCGAGCCGGAGATCGACTATGCGCGTCGGCTGGCTCTCTCCATGCAAAAGCGCCTGCCGGCCACGCAGACCTTGAGCGCCGATGTACTGTACGGGGCGTATGTGCCCACGTTGGTCGCCGAGGTGATCGCGGCCATGACACCCGACCGAGTGCTCATCGCCCTCTCGATCAAGCAGGATGACCAAGCCGAGGGGACTTCACCGACGGCGCCGGGTGCGCAGGCAGCAGCAGCGGTGGCGGCGCCATCTGGCCCGGTCAGATCGACGACGGCCGACGGGTCGGGGCATGCGGTGGCAGCGGCCCCTCCGTCGCTGCAGCCCGGCGGCAGGCAGCCGCAGCGTATAGGCGGCCGGTGCGAGTGCAATCAAGGGGAGGACTGCGGCCGCTCGGAGCACCAGCAGCGAGGCGCGTGCTCCGACATGCTCACTGAGACCTGGTTTGGGTCGACCTTCCAAACGCAGCAGGTGACGCCCGCCCAGCGGGCCTTGTGGGGCCGTTCATTTGAGCTCGGCCGCCAGGGCAACGCCACCGCCGCCGCCGAGGCGCCAGCCAATCCAATGAGCACGTGCATTGACGAAACAGCCGTCGGGGCAGCGGTGGCGATGGGCGTGGCGATGGAGTGCGACGTTGAGCTGACCGTGGCAGGCGAGGACCTCTCGCCTGAGGCGCTCGTGGGAGCGCTCCACCTCCCACTCCCAAACAAGTTCATCCCCACGGACTTTTCACTGCGCCATCCAAAGAGGAAGGCAACGGCCACTCCCGCTCCACCTGCCGCTCCACACGGGATGACCAACGCTGCGAGGACGCTGCCCGTGCTGCTGCACAACGCACCCGGCGCTGGCGCCGTGTTCTTCAAGGCCGACGATCGGTTCTTCTCCCCGAAAGCTGTGCTCTGGCTCTCGTTGGAGCGCCCGAGGCGCCGGTTGCCGACCCTCCGTGAGGCTCTCCTCGCATCGCTTGCGGTCGATATGACGCTCGACGCGCTACAAGAGGATTCCTATGCGGCCACCGTCGCTGGGCTCGACTATGAGCTCAGCGCGTCAGTGCACGGCTTCACTGTGAGCGCTGCGGGCTTCTCACATAAGCTCGCCTCGCTGGCACTGAGGGTGTGCGCCGCCCTGGCACACACCCTCAGCAGTGCGGCTTGCGACGCAGCCCTCTTCGAACGTGCCAAGCAACGTCTCGCCCTCACGCTCTCGAATGCGGGCCACATGGCCGCGGAGCGCGCGCGTGAGGCGAGGCTCGAGCTGATCGAGGAGCCTCACTTCACGCCCTCGGCGCAGCTCGAGGCGCTGAGCTTGCTTACACCGGCCGACTTGAATAGCTTCGTGTCCGCTGCAGGGCTCGGGCGTCGGGCGCCGACGCCGCCTTGCTTTGTGACCACCGTGCTGGCGTGCGGCAACCTGGCGGCCGAGGAGGCGCTTGACTTTTATCGCGAGGCGAGGGCCGCGCTCCACCTGCCGCTCGATACAGCGCTCCGCCTTCCGCTCGATACTGGCAGTGCAATGTCAAAGCCTCTGTCGCCCACCTCGCCCGCCACAATGTCCGCGGAGTCATCGCTCGCCTCCGCTCCCGCTCCCACCTCGGCGCCCGCCTCCATGCTTGCCTCCGCGCCCACCTCCGCGCCCGACTCCATTCTCGTCTCCGCGCCCGCTGCCGCCGCGGAGCTTGCCTTAGAGGGCTGCGTGGTGCTCCCGAAGGGCACGGCTCGCTGCTATCGCGTCGCCTCAACCAACGCTGCAGAAACGAGCCACGCGGTCGAACTGTACTGGCAGCTCGGGCCGCTCTCACACGGTCTCGCCGCGCGGCTCGAGCTGCTGGTGCATCTGATGGAAGAGCCCCTCTTCGATCAATTACGCACCAAGGAGCAGTTGGGCTACTCGGTCGCATGCGGCTCGCGACAGACGAGGGGGCTGCTTGGCTTTGCGATCACGCTCACGTCCGCGCATGCCTCGCCTTGCAAGCTCGAAGCACGCTCGCTGCGCTTCGTGGGCTCATTCGTACGCTCGCTCGCTCGGATGGCGCCCGCGGCCTTCCGAGCCAACGTCGAGGCGGCCGTGGCCAACAAGTTGCGTGACGACGTGAATCTCTCCGATGAGGCTCGACGGCTGGTGGGAGAGATCGCGTCGGAGCAGTTCATCTTCGACCGCGCCGAGCGCGAGGCGGCCGAGATGCGCAAGATCACGCATGCCGAGCTCGTCGCATGGGCTCGGCAGGTGCTCCTGCAAAAAGAGGCCCGCGGGTTGAGCGTGCATGCATACAAGGGCTGCCTCAAGGGCGCGGTCGCGGACGAGCCGCTGCCGCCGGGCGCGATCGAGGTCACATGTGCGAGCGAGTTCCGCGCACCGCTCGCGATGCATCATGAGAAACGCCGGGCACTCCCAACTCACCTCATGGAACATCGTGAAATGGACACAGCCTTCACTCCCGTTGTGCCCCCAGAACACTGAGTGTTGAAGGCCGTATCGTGTGGTGCCATGGGGCCGGGGGGGCGGGGGTCGTTTCAGAGCTGATCTAGGTCGGGTTTGTCGAAAAGGTCAGCGTGGGCGCTCAGACACAATGCTGCTGCGCGCGCCTCTCCGCTCGACGAGGCTGTTGCACGCCCCGACGGTGCTGGCGTCACGGTTGGCGGCCGGCCGCATGACGCGCTTCACTGTCGCGCCGTCCGAGCTGCAACGCCGCGCGTATGGCAGCAAAGCGCCAATAGATGGCGATGCTGTGGCGGAAGGCGAGAGCAAGGCAGCGGCCGGCGAGGCGGCGGGCGTACCCCAAACAGAGAAGCGTGCGCCACCCACGGATGCCGAGCTGCGCGCGCGCGTGCTCGAGTCGGCGCTGCTTGAGGTCGCTACGCAGGGCTGGACCACCGGGGCGCTCGCCGCAGGTGCGGCAGCCTGTGGCCTGTCGCCAATGGCACACGGCCTCGTCCTACGCGGCCCGATTGAGCTCGTCGAGCACTTCCACATCAAGTGCGACAGCGAGGTGTCGGCCGAGTTGGCTGCCCGCCGCGAGGAGCTCGCGGGTCTCGAGGTGCACAACCGGCTGCTCGTCGCCATGCAGGCGCGGCTGCTCAAGGTGGGCACGTACCGCTCCTCGTGGGCGCAGGCGCTCGCGCTGCGCGCGCTGCCTGCCAACCTGCCCAACACGCTGCGCGACGCGCACGCAACGGCCGTGATGCTGCTCGATGCGTGCGGTGAGGATGCCAAGGTGCCCCTGCTGCCGGGTGCTGTCGACCCTTACGTGAAGCTGATGAGCATTGGCGCCATCTACGGCGCGGCGGAGCTCCATCTGCTGACTGACTCGTCGGCCGACTTGAGCGACACGTGGACCTTCCTCGAGCGCGAGGTGGAGGCGCTGCGCACGATGGCCAGGGGGACGACCTCGTTGCCGGACATTTCACCCTCGGGCCTGGTTCTGTCGCTGCTCATGCGGAGGTGAGGCGTGAAAAGCGGCACGGTCGCGCGCCACCTCGCACCTGTTGCGCTCACAGGTTCGAGAGATAGGCTAACATGCGATAGCGTGTGGCCGTCAAAGGACGCTACCGGGTCGAGATCCGGGCGAAGATTCCGTGAATGGGCGAGATCGAGTGTGCCCCCATCCACGTGTGTGGGGCACGAGAGATCTCGGACAAAGTCTAGAGAATACATTGTCGCGATTGTGGAGTAAGACCATAGCAGTTTACTGTACTTTCATCCAATTGCTCGTCCGTGGTAGGGAGGAATTATCCAGTTCGAGGTGTCGGGAGTGGGGGGGTCCGCCGTGTCATCATGTTGCTGAACCCCGGGTCCCCGGGCCGTTTTACTTCTACTTGTTAAAATACTTGTGGGCCACGGGGTGGCACGTAGGGGGGTTGCAAGCGAACCGCCACCTGCCAAGGGGGAGTTCGCTAGCCGCCCGATGGTCGCCCGCCTCGTTAGGTATCCTACGGTCCGGTGTGGAGACAAACTTTTCTTGGGAGGAATTTTCCGAGTAGATTCCTGATCTACCAGACCGGAGATCCCCGGAACTCCGTCCGCCCTGGTCTCCCCCCTGAAGCTGGCCATGCAGGCTACTCCGAGTTCGCGAAGCCCCCCATCGTGGAAGGAGCCCCCGTCTACGTCGCGTCGCGCTTCGTGCTTCTCTTTCGCGGGCGTCAAGCAACGCATGGTTGCGTCGGTCGTCGGTGGCTCAGCAGCGGACTCTGAGAGCTGGGCCATTGCGGACCTTCCGGACAACTTCTACGATTTTGAAGCAAAAACGGCCAAGGGCGAAAAGTATCCGTTCGGGGACTTGCGCAGTAAGGCTGTGCTTGTCGTAAATGTGGCCAGCGCATGAGGCAAGACCGCGAGGTGGTACTCCGAGCTGGCGCAGCTCAACAAGGAGTTCGGGCCTCGCGGGCTGCAGATCCTTGGCTTTCCCTGCAACCAGTTCTTGGGGCAGGATCCAGGAAATGCTGAGGAGCATGAAACTTGCGTTCGCACCAAGTTCATCTCGAATGCCGATGGGAGCCTCGCCATCCTCGAGAAGGTCGAGGTCAACGGCCCGGGCACGCATCCCGTTTGGCAATGGCTTCGGTTGGCCAGCAACGGTGGCGTGGCTCCAATTCCATGGAACTTCACCATGTTCCTAGTCGACCCTGATGGTAACGGCGCCAAGCGCTTTGAAGCCTCCAAACCGCCGTCTGCCATCCGCGACGATATCGAAGCCGCTCTCAAGGCGATCACCGCATCTTCGTAAGCGACTCGACGATCGATCAAAAAGAAAGCCGCTCAGCCTCGGCCGTTCTTGTGTTACATGAGACGCCACGCCGAAATCCCGCTCGCAAGGCGGCACGGCGTGGCGTGGAGAGACACGACACACAGCGGCGCGAAAGTGGAGACTGCGAGGTGCGAGCTGCGACCCCACACCGCCCACGGGAGTATCATGGGGAGTATACTGTCCACTGTCGCAGTGAAAAGTTACACTCGCAGTACAGTACCGTAGGTGTGTAGTAGATCATCTTGCAATCTAGTACTGGGTCGCCTCGTGTCGCGGGGATGGAGCACATCAGGCTGGAACACAACCGCGCCAAACGGCATGCCGATGTGCGTGCCGGGTCTCCTCTGCGGGACTGGGTCATGGCCGTGGAGGCGGGCACACGAGGCGAGGCACTCCGACCTGGCGCGTCTTTCACGTCGTCCGTTAGCACCTCTCTAAAGTGTCGAGCTCGTCGGTCTCCCCCCTCGCGGGCTCGCCCTCTGTGCAACCCTCACTACAACTGTATCACCGCTTCACCGTGGTCGGTGGGCGGTGGGCTCTAGCGTACTAGCGCAGTGGTGAAACGGTGAAAGGCCGGACGCCACCAGCGAGGGAGAGGTCGAGAACTAGTAGCGGAGGGCCACGCTCGCTACTCAGCCCATAGTGCGCGAGGAAATCGGCCCGTGCCTTTTGGACACGCTGGATCTCCGAGGTACCTGAGCGCGCACAGTAAAAGAATCCAGCGATCGCGTCCGGAAGATTTCGCTCGACTGAGCGCAGGTCCACCACCATCTCGTTGTTCCTCGCAAGAAACCGAAGCTCTTGCGCTTGAAGCGCCTCGCGCAGGTGCGTTGGCGGGAAGCTGCACGACCACTCGTGTCTGACGTCGGGGCACTGCTGCCCGGCAGGGTAGCACCCCGGGATGCATGTGGCACCGTCACCGCCAAGAGGGTTGCAGATCTTGTCCATCGAATTGCCGTCCTCGGGATCTGCATGCATACACCAGGGGCACGCAAACCAGCAAAAGCAATGATGCATGGGGCATGGGCGCCGGGTTAGGCGCCGGGAGGTTTAATTGGGAGGAGAGGCAAAGGTGAGGCGAAGGAGAGGCTGTGTGCTGAACAAGGAGGCAACAAGGAACAAGCTCGAATGGCGGCTCGGCGCCGATGAATGTGCAGGCGTATAAGCGGCCGACCCGCCTCTGCCGCCTCATGCTCCTACGCCTTTGTGTGCCGATGCGTTCAGCCGTTTCTTGTGCAAGCGCACATGCGCAGAATAGTTTCAGAGTTGTCGGAGCAAGCACAAGGCCGCCAATGCCTTCGATCCCGTAGTACATCATGCGAGCTCTGGGCGTGATGATCGAGGCAGCCCAGCGGTCCGAAAACTTGTAGCACCAGTTGTTATGACCTGTTGCTGGGCACGCTCGCCATGGCTTCGTCGCGTCATCAAGCGTGTCGAATTGTCGCACGAGCACGCCAGCCTCGAGCAGCGAGTTGCTCGGATGCGCATGCTCGAATCGGTCGTTGAGTACCGCGCACTGCTCATCGTGAGTCAGCATTCGAGGTGGGGGTGATGGCGGGGTACTAGGCGGTGTGGGCGAGGGGGAGGGCGAGGGCGTTGAGGGTGGTGGAGCCTGTGGCGGAGCGAGAATTATGCATGGCGGTACTGGTGGCGGTGGTGGCCATGGCGAAGGCGGCGACCACAAGGGCGACCGTACGGAAGGTTGTTCAGAGAGAGACGACGTGTCTGACGGCTGCTGCTCGGCACTGGCGGCAGGCAGCAGAGAGGACACAACCATGCTGTTGAGAATGACCACTACAATAACGATGCCTGCCAGAGTACTAGGGCGCGGAGCAGTGAAGCTTGTCCCGGCGATCTGCCATGCTGCAGCAGACCCAGAGCCATTTGAGTGACCGAATCGAGCAAGGAGTGCCTGTAGCCACACAACTCGCTTCTCGGTCTCCGCTTCATCTGCCGTCTCTTCCCGGGGCTCCTCCTGGGCGACCTTCTCCATCATGTCCGTTTCAATCAAAATTGCGTCTGGTCCGCGTCGTGCATGCAAGGAAAGGAAAAACTTCTCACAGGATATACCGGCAAAAAAGTCTGTATGGGGAGCCGGGCAACACACAGGACACACTGTACCGGCAGGAATCCTTACCACCGAGTCAATTTTTGCCCCGGTCCAACAGCTACTACACGACTTTGTGAGCCATCGAAGAGAGCCAGTATAGTTGACACATACCGGTAGTGAGACGTACACAGAGACCTACTAGTCTCCCACTGATATGTACACCGGCACCACTGTGCAGAGGCACAAAGATGAGGACCACCGTCGCGCCCTTCCAGTCACGGACAAAGATCGGGAGTGGTCCCGATTTTGCGCCGATGATACTTGCCCCAGAAAGGCAAGTCGGGACGGTCGACACGATCACGTGAAGATCGGTCACGACACCCAACTCTATTCACACACGAACACGGACGTTGTGTCGCCCCCCCAGTCGAGACACTGAGCTCGTCGAATGTTGAGGGGTAAAGAAGTCATGACATGCAGATTCATGCATCCTGATAACCCCCCCCACAAGCACATCAGGCCGCGGCATTTCCCCCTTGACATGCTCCGGTTTCGGTTCTCCACCCACATGAGGCCATCCTCTTTTCCCCTCCCCAATAGCCGCGTCGAGACCTGATCTGCACTAGTCAGAGCTCTCGGCTGGGTGTGCCATAGAGGTGGTGTGGCTGAAGCAGAAGAGGGAAGCCGTGGTGTTGTACAGGCGTGCCATGTAATCGCGAAAGGTGGCCTTGGATTCAACGTGCTTTGTAAAAACCCGGGACCGTCTGATGCCTGAGAGCGCCAAAGGACACGAAGTCGAGGACGCTGGTGGTAGAAACAAGGACGGCACCGGTGACTGAGGCTGCGAAGATCTCAGCTGCGGCCGTGTCGACCGCGGTGGAGTGCTGGCGCCTCGAGACAGCCTCCATGCACATACAAAGCACCCGCGCCAGCGAGGGAGATCGTGTAGCCAAGCTGAGCGCGGTGTGCGATTGCTTGTCGATGAACGTGGTGTCTTCGACGTTGCGTACAGGTAGGCCTTTGCCGGGTAGGTCGGAGTCCACCGTGCAGAAGAGCGAGTAGTCGCGCACGTCGCCCATGGGGAGCAGGGCGTCTTTGGGCGGGAGGAGATCCGCTGCACATGTCAAGTGCGAGGCGCCGTAGGCGACGCCGAGGTCCGCACTGTGAAACAGCCAGGCGAGGATGCTGGGCTTCGCCGCGGCGTAGGATTCGTGTGTTGGCGTGGCCATGTGTGCACACACACCCCGTGCGCGATGGCGGGATGCACCTGCTGGATGTGGATGTGGAAGGCGTCGTGGAAGGCGGGAAGGTTGTCCATCTCCTTCTCGATCGCGAGGATCCATTGATCTCTCTGATCTCTCTGCAGCGAAGTGAGGGCCTCCTCTTGATCCCGCGCGGCTCGAGAGTGCGCGCGCAACTCCGCTGTCGGTGTAGTAGACTAGTAGTAGACTGGTAGTAGACGACCTCCTTCCGGTCGACGAAGAACCTGCTGCCTTTGGCGAGGCTCAAGACGGCGTCGAGGGCAGGACCGCCATTGTCATCCGGAACGTCGAGTAGGCAGATCTCGAGCGACTCGTCGTGGATGCGGGGTCAACTGAGATAGCCATGAGGAGCGTCGCGACGGGGGGGCTGAGCTCGGACGGCACATCGTCTTGGCAAAACAAGCAGAGCGACATGTCTGCGATGTCCGCGGCAGTGATCAGTAAGGCATTGGCACTGGGAATCGGCACGTAAGGATCGACGATGCAGGCCAGTGTTAGCTGAGTCGTAACGCGCAGCGAAGATGGGACGCATGTGCCGTCAATCTTTGTCGTGAACTCGGGCACGGTGTCGATCACCGCTGTGTGTGCGATCGCTTCAGCGAGCGATGATCATGGCGGCGGGTAATCCGGCGCGAGATGCGTGTCGTGCGCGCACCCGAGAGGACGGCGCACTTGGATCGAACGGCTTCGGACGTCGTCGAGAGGGTCACGTACGAGTACCCTATTTGTACCCGAGGATGGCAACCTTGGTGCGCCCCGTTGTGGACGGCGGGAAGAGGAAATGTGATCGTATCGGTGCGGTGTAGTGCGGTGGATGATGCGGCCGGCGAAGCTCCTGTTGCACCGTCAAGAGGGTGACGTTTTGGTCCTGCGTCTTCCGCGTGCAATGAGTACGAGCCATCCCTTGATCAAGGTGCTGTCTTCAGTGGCGTCGCTGTGACGCATCTGGTGCGAGTCGTAGGCGATGGATTCTTCGTAAAGGATTCCCAGTGCTTCGAGGAAGGCGCGACCTCGATGACGGTCCTCGTCTTTGTGTCTTTGCACAGTGGTACCAGTGTACGTCTCAGTGGAGACTATAACCCAATATCAGTATGTCTCGATGTCAACGACTGGCTCTCAAATGGTAGCGGCTACTTGGTCCATCGATCCGACCGAAGTGAATGACACGTTCAAGCCGCCGAAATTCTACATGCTGCAAACACCGTTTTCTCCACAAGCTCGACCCGACCAACAAAAGCTCAAGATCGACGACTGGCTCATCCTAGCTCATCCAGCTTCGCGCAGATGCCGGACCAGGATGCGCCATAGCGGCAATGCATTCGCATCTCCGGTTTTACGGTCCGAGTTTCGGATGTACTTCAACCTCACTGGTGCCGGCTAGGTGCCGGCTTCGGGGATGACCTGGAAGGCATGTCCAAGGTTGAACACTACACCAAGTACCTGGGCCAGTACAAGTCCATGAACGACGCCGTTGCCGCCTACATCATCGACCACGTCGATTGGACTCCAGCCGCCGAGTTTCTCGCGCATAACGAAATCCACACGAAGCCGCACAGTCATGAACGATCTCGAGCAGCAAGACGACCCCGATGATGAAGCCCTTGACATCGACACCGAGACGTCCACTGTCGAGGAGTGCCTCTCGGCGCGTTCAAAATACTCGCCGTCGTCAGCCTCTACGACAGTGGGCATCTTGGGTGTCACGGGCACGCTTAATTAACACGATGCAAGGCACAGGCCGTCTCACCGTCCTGCATGGCGCACATTCTTGCCAAAGCGGCGACCCAAGGCTGGCAAGGAAAAAAAGCTCCGTCTTCAAGGGATGCGCACCAGCCTCCGCCGACGAGACGCAATATGTCGACCTCTGCATGCACAGCCCACAGCGCGTTCAAGTGCCCAGCGTTTCGCGACACACGAAGTCGCTCCCCTGTAGTATACGCCTGTAGGCAGCAACAACTTAAGCTGGATTGGAGCTCTATCTGCAGACTCGAGCGTTGTGAGCACATGCCTCTTCGCCGTCGCCTTGCCGATCTCTGTCTCACCAGCAAGGCGTATAGCAAGGCGGGCGGCTCACTCCTTCGTTCGACAAGTGGCGCGAGCGCCGACGGGCGGCAAATCGGCCTGATGATCGGGCGCCTCAACATGCTTGGTGCAACTCCCGAGTCCCCCTCCAAAGCTGCCAAGCCCACCGACGATCTGCACGGCCGCTTCACCTTCGGCACCTCGCTTGATAGCTACGGCACGCGCCCCGCTGGATTCGGCCGTGTCAACCTCCGCATGACCTCCGCAACCTCGACTCAAGCATCAAGCGCTCACGGTGCACCGCCCGCAGCCGACCGAAGCTACTCCGCCGTTGCCATGGCCTCTACGACATCTTCACAGCACCAACCTCGGTGCTCAAGTACACTCCACCCGCCGCCGGCATCCCAGCACGAGGCACGCCCGAGTATGCAATGGAGCGATGTGTCAAGATGGCTGCCATCGAAGACGCGCAACGCGAAGCAGCTGCACAATAGCTGCACAACTGCCTCGTGCAACCCCTCACCCCTCACCCTTATTGAGTCGAACGGCAACCAGACACGCTCGTTGAGTCTTCGAAGAAGTGGTCTAGACGAATCAACAAAGAGACCGTCGCCAAAGCTCATGTACCGATGCAACCTCTCCCACAGCTTCGCGCGCCCGCGCCTCCGATGCTGCCCTCGCTGCAGTTGCTGCTCCTGACGAGCAAACGTAACGTCAGCCCGACGCACGTGGCGATCTCGCCACCAATGAGAAGCTACTCGAGCAGCCGGCCTACGTACCCAAAGGCCTCCGACCCCCTTGAACGTTCCTCTCGACGTTTTCTCCGAACGTGTCTCTATCATCGGATCATCGAGCAGCGCTGCCAAAATCTCGATGACTCCACGGCCAAGGCCGACACACCGTCGCTGCCCACACCCACGTTCACTTCATACAGTCGATCATCTCACATGACGTCGAGACAGGCTTTCAGCACACAGCGCATCGAGGAGCTCATCATCGAGCTCCGCTACGCTACCAAGGAAAGCCCTCAAAGCCGACATCGCACGCGTCGAAGCCATCAAACATCCCCTTCAACAACGTCTTCTTGAACTCGAAGCCAACCAACGCCTCGCCCTCGGTCTTCTCGAGCTTGCGACAACTCAACGTGACCAAGCCGCCGACCTCGTCAAACGGCTCGCTCACCTCGAAAAGGACATAGTCCTTGACCTCGACAATATCAAGTCTCGCGTCAATGCTCTAGACGCTCGTCCTTACCTCCCCGCCCTCGACAGCGAGATGATCGACGCGAGTCTTTCGGCACCCGAAACGCGCATCCGGCGTGACGCTATCGTGTTACCGCCCACAACTCTCGACCCCGCTCGCACGCGGCTCGGAGATCCAGCATATGCCGTTGGAGGCAAGCCGCAGCTTGATGATGCGTCCGTCTTTGAGCTAAACCGTATCTGTAGGTACTTGCCTTGCGTGGGCGAGTCGACGAACGTCGAGCCGTCTTCTATGTGCATCACAAGTTAGGGACGATGATTTATAATCGGCATGCCCGAGAGCTGGCCAATGCCCAACGTCGAGCCGTATACATGTGGGACTTCTTGCGAGCCAGACCCGGACCAGACCCAGGAGCGAGGCAACCGCGGGTGCATCAATCAGAACGCGGCGCCGGATGACTGGGCCGCCAACGTCGGGTGGTGGGTTGAAGTCTTTCGCTCCGGTCCTACAGCTACAACACGCCACGACGCAAGCGTACCGTACCATCGAATGCGAAGATACTCGAATGATCGATACAGCTGCGGTATCGCCCCTATCGGTCCGCTCCAAGCGTTTCAAGTTATGTACACGTAGATTGAATCTCACCGCCCATCTGATCCAAGATCGCTGACCGGAGGCAGAGGCGGAACTTTGGCAAACCGCTTCAGGCTTTGCTCGACAATGGTTTCCCAGGCTTCAAGTTTGTAATGGGCGGCGAGTGAGGGGGAGGCACTCGCGGCGGCCTTGCACAGGCGCGCGGCCAGTGTCGTCTGACCTCGTTCAAGTAGCGCTATGCCTTCTTCATAGAGACGAAGGGCTGCGCGATCGCCTTCATGCAGAGGCACGTATTCGCGCGCGTCCGCACCGGAGGGCCCATACTCATCCATCTCGACTGTGGCGCGTAGGGCGGCGAGGCCGTCTATGCTGGCGCCGCCGCAGTCGCTGCCGTAGTCGCTGCCGCCGCCGCCGTCGCCGCCGCCGCCGCCGTCACCGCCGCCGCCGCTGCCGCCGCCGCCATTGCCGCCGCCGCCGTAGTCGCAGCCACCGCCCTTTCGGAGTACCCACTGACGCGGCACCGAATCGAGCACCCAATACCCCGCCTCGGAGACCGCATACAAGTGCGGCAGCGCTCGAAGCATCTCGTCCTGCTCGACGGGGACGAGCGCACCGGGTGCCAGCGTCGACACGAAGAGGCGCAGGTCCGATTCGACCGCCCACCAGTCAAGATCGTCCCCCGCGAGCACGCCGCCCGGCCGTAGCAGATCAAACGCCCGTGTGATCTCCAAGAGGGATTCGCCCTTCTCGTGGCCCGAGTCGAGGTAGACGAAGTCTGGTCGCGGCACGCCATGCACGCCGGGTTCGAGGACGATGTGCTGCAGCGCGCGCAAAGCCGTGAGCGACGAGCACGGCCACGGCAAAATGACGTGGCGGTGCTGGCGGCGCACGTTGGCAACGAATTGCCAGAGCAGCTGAGGCAGACCGCGCTCTAGCAGCAGGCCGTCGCGCCAGCCCGTGCAACGATCAATCCACGCGCCGCCATCACCGAGCCATGTGTCGATGCACAAGAGGCACGGCGGCGCGGCGCTCGCTGGTGTCGCGGCGGCGGCGGCGGCGGCGATCCTGTTCGCACTGCCTCCCTTCCAGCTGCCTACCTCGATGCAGAAGGCTGGCCGTAGCGAGCGCATGAGAGCGTCGAGGAAGGGCTGCGGCACGTTGGTGTACAGCGATGCGTGGTCCTCTTGTACGGCGATTGTTGCTGCCATTGGGTCGGTGCCCGCAGCACCGTACAGGCTCCTCACCAGGGCAGCACGCACAGGACTACTAGAGGCGCAAGGACCGTCTTCAGTGAGTTCTTTGAGTGCGTCTTGCCATTTTGCCACGAGTAGCGTGGCGAGCGCCAAACCTGTGCGCAGCTCCGTGGACTCGAAGGTCGCCGTGTCGGCCGCGAGTAGCGCTTGCAGCGTCGCCACAGCATTTTCGGTCATCGATGGGCAAGAACGCGTCGTTCTGAGCTGCGCGGTGTTGGAAGAGTCCGTGTCCCGGCTCGCCCGATGTTTTTTACTGGTCTATGCTCGTAAAAGAATCCGCGCTGCCGAGCGCGAACGAAACTTCAGAACTGCTCTCGGCACCCTCGTAGGCGCGGTAGTGCAGCGCGGCGTGATCACTGGGCTCGGCGGCCCGATGACGTCACCTGCTTCTGCCAACGCCTCGACGGCTCCGTTTCTCACACTGCTCGAGATGCTCGGCGAGGGCTCCTTTGGCAAGGTGTTCAAGGCGATGCACCATGATCGCAATGAGGTCGTCGCCGTCAAGGTGGTCTCGCTCGAAGATGATAATGGCCAGCTGGAGAATGAAATCGAGCTTCTCAAAGCATGCAAGCATAGCGGCATCGTGCAATACTTCAGCTCCTTTGTGCACCAGAGCAAGCTTTGGATCGTGATGGAGTATTGTGAGGGATCGTCTCTGCTCGATGTCATGTCCGCGTGTGGGCGCTGCTTGACGGAGCCGCAGACGGCGGCGGCGGTCGCGGCGTGCACGCACGCGCTCCAGTACCTGCACGAGCAACGCCTCGTGCATCGCGACATCAAGGCGGGCAACTTGCTCCTCGACTCGGACGGCATCGTCAAGCTCGCTGACTTTGGGGTGGCCGCGATAGTGGGCCTTACGATCGCCGCTCGGCGCACAGTGATCGGCACTCCCTTCTGGATGGCGCCCGAGGTGATCACGTGCCAGCGCTCCAACCCCGACGGCTACGACATGCTCGCCGACGTGTGGTCGCTCGGGATCACCGCCATCGAGATTGCCGAGGGCCAGCCGCCACATGCGCAGGTCTCGCCGCTCACGGCTATCTTCTTGATTCCGACACTGCCCGCGCCCTCGCTCAAGGAGCCTGCGAGCTGGTCGCCCGAGTTCGTGGCGATGCTCAAGCGCTGCCTCGTCAAGAACCCCGCCCAGCGCGCCAGCAGCGCCGATCTCATGAGTGACCCGTTCATCCGACATGGACACGAGGCAGCCGCGCGCGGCGTGATGCGGGCCCTCATGTCCGCGGCACGGGACCCTTTGCGCGCCTTCCGCGATAAGGAAGAGCGTCGCGCGCGCCACGCGGCCGAGGGGCGTCAGCGCCGAAAGTCGGCCGAGGACATGAGGAATCCTGGAGCGGGGGCGGCAGCACCCCTTGGCGCCGCCAACACGCAGTATTCGAGCGCGACGCTACCTCGACCGAAGTCGGGCAGCGGCAGCGGTGGTGGAAGCGGCGCCGATGTCCAGAGGTCGAGTGGCAGCGGCGGCGGCGCCCGCGACGATTTCGACCTTGCGGCGATCTCGGCGATTGCGAAAAAGTTTGCGGAGGACGTGAGTGGATCATCAGGCACCATGCCCGCGCAGCGCTCGCAACCAATGGCTGGGGCTGCCGGCACGAGCGCCATGCCGAGCGCCTCAGGAGCCAATCGAACGCTGCGGTTGGGCATGGGCGTCTCTGCAGGTGACGCCCAGCAATCGTACAAAGAGGCGATGGCTCGGCGCCCCTCAGACGGCGACCAACTCCGACGACAGAGCGCCCCGCCTGCGCCCGCGAGGAGCATTACAAGCGCGACTGGCACCGCCAACTTCAGCGGCGGCACCATGCAAGTGCATGCCGGCGGTGCCAGCGATGCCAGCGACGCCCGCCCAGCCTTCCTAAGGGCTGCGAATGCGGGCGGCGTCTATGGGGGCGTCGTCTATGGAGCCGATGCCGGCGGCGGACCGACCCGAACCCCCATAAGATCCAGTGCAAGCTGCGACGGGACTATGTGCATCTGCTCAGGCGACGGCATGATCGGCGCGACGCCCAGCTTGCAAGCCGCGTGCGCCACGGCCGGCGGCGCGGCGGCGCCCCTATCAGTGCGTCCACGCCTGGCCTACGACGAGCCGACCCCCTCGGCTATCGGTGCAGCGGGCGGCACACTTGGGCGGGGCTTTGGCGTTGACGAAACAGGGGACTCGACGATGTGCATCAGGCGTGCCGACGCCGAGGCGGCCACGGGCGCGGCGGCGTCCGGCACCATGGTAATCAAACCCGCGGCCGCGGCCGCGTTGCGCTCGGCAGTCAACCCCAGCTACGAGGGCGTAGGCACGATGCTACTCAGGGGTGCGGGCGGCGAAGTCGCTACCCTCGGTGCGCAGCCCCCCGCATTCATGCGTCAATTCTTGGGCGACGGACTCGGCGGCGGCGGCGGCGGCAGTGGCGGTGGCGGCGGCGGTGGCGGTGGCGGAGGCGGCGTAGAGGCGGCCGCTTCCCCAATTCCATTGCCGCCACCACAGGGAGCCCCTTCGCGCGCCACGGCCGACTCCGCCTCGGGGCGACGCTCGTCGGGTGCAGGGGTCTTAGAAGATCCGCTCGAGGGCTCGTCCCGGGCGGCCGCGGGCCGGGGCTCTCTCGAAGGGCGGAACGCTTCGAACTCGCGTCGGCGCGGGGACGTCTCACTCATGGGCGTCGAGACCCTTTCGAAGGAGCTCTCTCGGCTCTCGGAAGACATGGAGCGTGACATTGGCAAGGTGTACCGTAAATACGAGCGGCTCGAACGCCAGCTGCGGACCGAGCGCGACCGCAAGCTTGAGCAGCTCCAAAGAATGGCCCAGTGAACGGTGCGAGCGCGCCCGCCCACAATTGGTCACGCCGGCCTTCCGACTGCGAGTCTGCCCGAGCCGACTGGAGCAAGGAGCATGTGCTGGAGGCAGACACGGCGAGGACTCTCCGACCGGACAACGTGATGTACGTAAAGTGTGCCGGGGAACGAGGATTGCATCAATCTCCGCAGCGCATCAACGATTTTTCTAAGATCATTCATGGAAACTACGCACGACTTTCCAAACCTCCGAATCGATGCTTCGCACCGTCGCACCCGTGATGCAGCTCATCCGCCCGTCGACCGCGCCGGGGTGGGAACTGGCAAGGACGATGCCTGGCGTCACCGGACCGTTTGGGTTCTTCGATCCGCTCAATATCTGCCCAGAGGATGAGATGGATGTGAAGCTGTGGCGCGAGGCTGAGCTCATGCATTGCCGCGTCTCGATGATGGCGGCGGCGGGATTCCTGGTCCAGGAGAAATTCCATCCCATCTTCCCTGACGTAGATGGCCCGGCGGCCTTCCAGCTCGACCAGATCCCCGTGCCCGAGCAGGCGCTGCTCCTGCTGCTCCCGATCTTCCAGAGTGAGATTGCGCGTGCGAAAAAGGGCTGGATGGAGCCCGACTACTCGTCGGATGCGGCCGCGCAGGGCTCCATCCGCACCCTGCGTAAGGACTACATGCCCGGCGACCTCGGTTTCGACCCGCTTGGCTTGAAGCCGACGTCGCCAGCAGAGTTCAAGGAGATGCAGAACAAGGAGCTCAATAACGGCCGGCTCGCGATGATCGCCGTCGCGGGCATGGTCGGCCAGGAGCTCGCCACCGGCTCGGTTCTCTGAGCGCGCGCATTTCCATTTGAATGCGCGCCGCCTCTTGCGCACGAGCTTCGCATCGACACCCGCACCTCTTCCTTCGTCACGCTCACCCGTTACACGAAGTTCATAACGCGCGCTAGTTGCCTGTGTTGATTCAATAATAATACGCGCTTCGGAATACTGCCATGGCAATATCGACGTCAATGATCGACTAAACGACCTGCCAAGGTGACGCAGCCAAGCCTGGTTGGGAAGGCCTGCTCGCCGTCCGTGCCTCGCCGTCCGTGCCTCCGCGCCTTAGATAACGGCCCGTCGTGGAACTCGACGCAAACGGCGGCGGAGACGGCAGAGCCCGCGTTGACACGGGATTCTCGCAGAATCTCTCGTACAATTGTATGGGTATGCAGGCACGTGCGCATCTCTGTAAATAATCTACTAAAGAAAAGTCGAAAACGAACGACATACGAAAAACGTCGGCGACGAAACAACCTCACCCGAAAACGATCAGGCCTCACCTGCAGCTGTGCCTGCTCATTTGCTCATGGCAGAGACGTCGCACAGCTGTCAGCTCTGACTCCCATGAAGCAGAGCGATGTCGTCACGCACTTCGACAACACGCACGCATGCACACACGGAAGTCGGAACGCACCCAGAACGCCCGTGATCGGTTGTCGTAGAAGCCACTCAACAGAAGGGAATGCGACCAACACATGCTGTTCGTGAGAAAAAAGGGTTCACACACTTCCAAGTCCGACGGAGGAAGGAAAAGCTTCGACGCGGTCAAGCGGTCGGTGACGCCGGAGGTACGCGCACGCCAAATTGGAGAGAACGATGTTTCGCCAGGCGGCGCTGCTCTGCGCCGTAGCGCTGCTACCAAGTGCAGCATTCTCGCTGCGCCCGGTGGCCAGCAATCGACCACAGCAGTTCGCCGCCGCACGTACCACCGGGTGGCGCACCGATGCTCTAAGCATGCCTCTACCCAAAGAGGAGGCGCGCTCGTCGCTCATGCGCATGTCTGGTGGCACATCTTCGTCGCCATCGTCTACCAAGCTGACGCTCTCGGTGGCGGCCGTGCTCTCGGCGGCCTTTCTCAACTTGCTCGGTTTCACCATGGCTGGCCCCATCACGCCAGCGCTGGGCAAGCACTTTGGGCTTGACGTGGGCGCAACGCTTGGGATGCTCACCTCCGCGTACCCGCTCGGCATGCTCATCGGCCTATTCTTTTGGGCCCCGCTTTCTGACCGTGTGGGCCGCAAGCCGGTCATTGCGATCTCGCTCCTCGGCTCCGGCGTCGGCCTCGCAGTGCAGGGCTTGGCCATCCAACGGGGTTGGCCACTCTGGGCCTTCCTCGGGCTGCGGGCGCTCACCGGCTCGATGGCCGGTTCGAGCCCCGTGGCGAAGGCATACCTCGCCGACATCGGGTCGAGCATCGGCCAGCTCCCGCGTTACATGGCGTGGCGCGACGCGTCGTCCACTCTCGCCTACATCGTTGGCCCCCTGATGAGTGGTCACCTGTTTCTTGGGCAGTTGACCGTTGGGCTCACGCGTACGATGTCGCTCGCCGCTGTGATCAGCGTCTCGGCGGTCTGCTCACTGCTCGCCGCCGTGCTCGTCGTCGCCTTCGTCTCCGAGACGCCGCCGAAGCCGCTTGCCGCTGCTCCCGCATCTCCGACAACCATTGCGCCTGCCGCGCCGCCCGCGGATGGTATGCGGGGTGGGGTGGAGGAATTGATCGCATGCCCTCTGGGCGCACAGCTCGTGGCGGCTGTGGCGACCGTGTGCGTCATCTCGGCACTCTTCAGCTGCGGCTCGGCGCCCTTCGACGCCTTCTTCCCTTCGCTCATCAAGTCGCTCGCGGGCATGAATGAGATTGGGATCGGCCAGTCGAAGGCAGCCCTCGCCGCACTCTCTCTCGTCGTCTCGGCCACCATCTCGGCACGCGTGCAGCGAACGCTCGGCGTGGTGGGTACGTGCGTCGCTGGGCTGAGCACCTCGGCCCTCGGGCTCGCCGGCATCGCCCTTGTCGCCTCCTCGCCTGTTGCCCAGGCCGGAGCCACGACCATGCACCTCGCTCTCTTTTGGATCGCTGCCGCTCTCTACCAGTTAGGCGTTCCGCTGTATGGGCCGACTATTCCCACGATGCTGCTGCAGTGCGTGCCCCGGAATCGGCGTGGCTTCATCATGGGGCTCGACGGCTCGGTCAACACTGTTGCCCGGATCGTCTCTGCCCCACTCCTTGGGGCTCTCTATGCCTGGGGAGGCGCGAGCGCGTGCTTTGGTGCTGCAAGCGCTATGGTGGCTCTCTCTGCCCTTATCGCCCTCGGGCGACGGCTCATCGTTATGCGCGGCCTGTATGCCTGATCATGCCACGCGCTGGGAAGCGTCGTGACGCCCTGGGCGTCGCGGCGGACGGCGGGTTCGGACTGGTGTGTGGTTCGATCACGGTACACGGATCACGGATCACACAGCAGGCATCAGTTGAACTATGCAACTCATGGTGGCAGAGTGAGTTTTACCTGAATAATCTACCCTAGTGAAAGGCAAAGGGACCCCTAAGGGACCCCCTGGTGTGTATGGCTATGGGGGGCGGGCGGGGGGGCGATTTTGCTGTGGTGGCGGGCGTGATCGTAAGCATCGGACGAATCAAACCGCGCGGCGCACTTTTTTGACGTGCACCTAGGGGGACCCCTTCCCACTACTCAGGTAATTACCTCATAGGCTTTGAACACTGTGAACCGGAAAGGCCCAAAACCCATGCCAAAACCACGAGGCGCCGCGGCCAACACCGCACGTCACTGCAGCCACGACAACCGAACACGATGCTGCATGCTCCCGTCGCGGGCCCTCCGCTGACCGCTCCTACTCCTATTGTCCTATACCTGCTACACACCTACTACACCATGATTGTCGCGGAACTCGGATTTCGGATGCTCGAGAGGGACACGTTTCACACGAAACTTGTACGGTATTAAGTCATCAAGTCCTAAGACCGATCACCGAACACCACTCGACCGCTCGCACACGCATTCACTTTCGTAATTTTTCGGCCTTCACACCGGTCGGGTTAGGGTAAGAGTTAGGACGTAGGGTTAGTGGCATGGGCGGCGAGCATGTGGCCACGATCCATGAGCACAGCAGCTGCACTGTTAGCTGCACTGCAGCACAGCAAGCACCTGGCGGGGCCTGGCGGCCTATGCATAGGCCCTGACATAGGAGTCAGGGATAGGAGTTGCCGTCACCTAGCCGCGTCACCATGCTGTAAGCAACGACGACTCTTGCCCCGGGCGACAGACTGCCTGGTCGGCGAGAGCGGCGTCGCGATGCGTGTTGCTGATGGCCTCGATGCGGTCCCAGTAAGCAGGCGTGCGCACACGGTTGTACAGGTCCGCCTCACCCACCAACGACTTTTGATGCATGTGCTCACGACTCTGGCTGATGTAGTGGTGCAGCCTTAGATGGGGCGTCTTGGTCTGCAGGTAACCTTTTGCGGAACAAGCGAATGCAGGCGAAGGGCCCGTGTGTCCGCAGCAGGCGCAGCGGCGACAGTTGCCACAGATGCAGCCGTCGATGCGCCGATGATATGTCTCGTTCAACATCACCGACCGATGAATTTCTGCGTGCGCAAGCTCTCGCGTGCGCATGATGCACTTGCCTTCTTTGTCTGGGATGCCTCGGCGGTACACATTTGAAGCCGTCACGCAAGCTGGCTGGGCGCTCAGGTTGCCGCTTCCAAAGGTGATCCAAGGCATGCATACTTGACGCGTCGACAATGCGAGCTGGTGCAAGAAGTGGGCAACTGTGGTGTTCACTCCGAAGATGAATTCGTCCAAGTCTTGGATGCTGACCCACTCTGTTGCCACTTTCGCGACGAAGTGGTTGTAAGCTCGCACTTGATTTGAGCCGCTTTGCTTGGCAGCCTGCAGTGGCACACAGGCACACTCACACCACACTCACAGTCAGTGCCACTCACCGTGGCATAAGTGGCACTCAATGTAGCTTCATTAACTCAATGGCACTAAAAGTGGCACACCTCGACCACGGCAGCGAGGCCAGATGCAGCTTTAAGGCGCGCAAGCAATGTCGCTCCATCGGTGTCGACTACTGCACGCGCACGACCCGCCCACGTCCAGATCGTCACATCGTGCTGCGCTGCCAACCGCTCGAGACAGCCATCTGTGCTGTTATTGTCGATGATGTAAAAATGATTGACGCCCTGATTCCGGTGATGCGCCAGCCATTCCGCGTAGGATTGGCATTCGTTCCGCGCCATCGTTAGAATCGACAGAAATGAAGTGCGCGTTCGCTCAATTGCTGCCATGGAGGCTCACGCGACGTCGTGTCCAAGTCGGAAAGTCGAGCAGTGAAGAGGTCATCAACTCGGTTCCATCGTTTGTTTTGCTCCTCGGAAACAGTTCTTTTTCACACTACCCTACGGGCCGGTCGCCGAGGCGTTTCCCTGTACTCCCGAGCGGTCCCCCCCACCCCAATAGGTGTGCCCGCACACGCCAGGCCGCTCGGCATGCTCAGGGGA
>Ga0210243_100814_pt1 | contig 25871 bp, 14 predicted proteins | sample ChrtobMeP5a_32mM_FD_155461 | JGI IMG/M metagenome (GOLD analysis project Ga0210243, IMG submission 155461) | Chrysochromulina tobin associated microbial communities from unialgal haptophyte culture, Seattle, Washington, United States - P5a_32mM | ecosystem: Host-associated > Algae > Haptophytes >...
TACTTCGGCTTACTTCGACTTTTTCGGATACAGTCACGCTCCAGTGGCACAAAGCTGATCCAAAGGTATCACCCTGTTCCACAAGTCAACTAAAATCACGGAAAAACGCGCTTACTGTTAAGCGCGCTGCTTACCGCTAATGAACCGATCATCCGAAAAGGGAATTCCGCGGAGTGCACAGGGAGTGCATCAGCAACCTCGAGGGATGTCTGGTGAAGGAGGAGAAGATGCCTCCTCCGCGCACCAGCACGTCGGCGGTCCTTTCGTGCACGCCCAAGCGGCTCTTCCTCGTCGTCCTTTGTCTCTTCGCAGTGATCTTATTGACAGAGGTGCTCATGCTCCCCAATCTCATCGGCGTTGCCGCGTTGCCTGTCCCCACGACTGCCGACAACAGCGCACCCGATGAGGGCGCGCAAGTGGCTGTTGCCGCACCGCCAGCCTCACTGCGGCCGGTGACCGGCGCGCCACCCAATATCAGCGTCATCATGCCGTGCTACGGGCACGTGCATTTCCTCGAGGAGGCGCTCAACAGCGTCATCAAGCAGCAGTACCCGCCTGCCGAGATCCTGGTTGTGGACGACGGCTCGCCCGAAGAGTGCGGCAAGTTTGCCAGCGATATGCTCGACGGTTCGCTCGCGTCCGCGCGCCGCCGCTCGATCCGACAGCTGCAAACATGGTGGGGCTGGGGCGACGGTGACATGGTACGTTTTCGTGACGAGGTGCTCGTCACGCCCAACCGTGGCGTCGCGCATGCGCGGAACAGCGGAATCCGGCGCGCGCGCGGCGATTGGATCATGTGCCTGGACGCGGACGACACGGTCTCGCCCAACTACTTCATGGAAGCGATGGCGCACGTTGCGCAGCAGCCGGCGACCAACCTCGTCTATGCTGACCAGCAATTCTTCGGCGAGTCGCGCTGGCAGTGGCACGTACCGGACGTACAGCGGGTGGACATGGCCCTTGTGAATGGCCCGCTGCCGCTGATGACGCTCTTCCGGCGCGCGCTCTGGCAGGCGACCCCCCACGGCTTTGACGAGGCGCTCCCCAAAGGGCACGAGGACTGGGCTTTTTGGCTCCAGCTGACGCGGCTCGCACTCAAGCCTCACAAGCTCGAGGGCTTCCTGACTCAGGTGATTGCCTTCTGATTCCCTCGGATCGGCCATGGTTGACCATGATTGTCTCCTTTGGCAACTAACATCGAGGGCTCCTCCCCTCACGCAGTACCGGTTCAAGAAGAACAGCAAGATGCGCAACCGTGAGCTCAACAACCCCGAGGTGCCTCGGCTCCTACGCACACTCTTTGCCGACCTCTACCCGGTGCGCAAGCTGCTCCTCGACCACCACGAGCTGCTCAAGCCCAACGGCTTCTCGGAGTCGGTACGCATGGACGTGTCGGTCTCGCAGCACCTCTGCCCTCAGCGATCGGCGCCGCACTTGTGGCGTGGGATGATCCTGCAGGCCAAGAAGGACCATGCCGCCGCCGCGCGTGCGTACAATGACTCCAAGGCGCGCGCTGCGCCGTACGATTGGCAGCCGGCATTCCGCTTATGGCGCCTCTATAGCTGGCAGCTCGCCGATCCCGCGGCCGCCGAGCGCGAGCGGCAGCACCTGCTGCAGCTGTGGGGGGCGGCGCAGTTTGCGTGGTACAGCACCGACGTGTGGGGCGAGGTGCTTGACTTTGAGAGCGCGGTGCCAGAGGGGGGAGCGGGGTAGCAGCACGCATTCTTCGCACAGCGTAACTTGATGTTCCCCGCCCGGCCCCTGTGGCTGCGGCCGACAGCCGTCGCGGTGGCGTTGTAGCTTGTAGTAACGGTTCGGTTCGGCTTCGCGGTTCCGAGCTTCGTTAATTATAACGCGGGCGAGAGAGTACTCGGGAAAAGTCGGAAACCGCTCTCCGAACTGTGGGCGCGAAAAAAAGTCCCGAAATCGCGCCCCGCGGGGTCGGTGGTTAAAAATGACCTACGATCGGATGGTACGCGAACGGTTCGTTCTCGACGCAGCCGACGGGCGAACTACCCCGTGGTACCACGTACGCGTACCGCTACCGTGTACCGACTCGTATTCGCCGTTTCGCGCCAAGTTATCCTGACACCTGAGATCCGGGGCCGCGAGCCATGGCTCGGCTGTCACCACCACTCAAACTCGTCCGGATCCGACGCTGACTGCCAGCCTAGTGATGCCTGGTCATCGTCCCCCTCGTCGCCAGAGAGATCATCCTCGCGCGGCTGCTCACGCTCCCGGTGCACGCCAGCACACGCATCCAAGGTGCGCGACACTTCCTGCGCGCGCCGAAAGAGCTCGTGCGGAATGCGAATGGCTCGGCTGAATTCACTCTCCGAGTTAAGTTGCGTGCTTGGTGCGCGCCACCACTCCAAGTTGAGCTCCTTGGCTTTGCACAGCGTGCGCCGCACCTCCTCTGCTGTCTGCCTCGAAAGTCCGCTTCTATTCAAGCGGCCAGCGGCCAGCACCTGCTGCACGTTGGCGTTGGCGAGGCTGCTCTCGAGCTCGGCTTTAGCTGCGGCCAAGCGGGCCACGAGATCAGCCTCCGTGGCACGCGCCGCCTCCTCCTCCTCCAACAGCGGCGAATCCGGCTTGCCTTCGGCGCCCTGGCACAGGAGGTATCGCAACCTGGCCGCAGCACGCGTCTCGTGGCAGAGCTTCGCCATGTCTCCGCCGCTCGACTTGGTCGCACCCCATGTCCTTCCCTCGCGTCGCTTCGGGTTGCCGAATGCATCGACTGGCGTGGCCTCGCACAACCTATCCTTGACAGCTTGCGGCGCCGAAAATTCGAATGCAAAGTGCAGCGGCCAGGCCTCGGCCATGCCCGAGCGCATCGTACACGTCTGCGGCTCCGCCGTCACCAGCACACCAACATTCTCCGCGGCCGCGGCGTCGTAGCCCTCGGTCATTGAGGGACGCGCATATTTGCAGTGCTGCCCCGGGACGCGCTGGCCCGACGCCATCACTGCGACGTGGAGCGGCAGTGTGGGTGGGGTACGCGGCCGATGCTGCACGTCGTCGTAGTGCAGTTTCGGCCCACAGCGCACGAGTGCTGGATTGGCGGCGATGAGTGCTCGCAGCGTCTCCGCGGGCGCCACGTTGGTCGCGGCGGCATGGAGCGGGTTCACGTTGGCGAGGCGGAGCGATTCCGTTCTCAGAGCTCCGAGGGCAGCGAGCCGCGCAATAGCCTGCAGCGAAATCTCAAGGGCTGCCTCCCCCAGCCCAAAATACAGAAGTGCCTGCAGGGCATCAAGCGCGCCGTGGATGCCGTTTTGTGCACTTTGCTCAAGTCGGTTGAAGATAGACTCATAGATGAGCGCAGGGGGGTACGCCTCGAGCAGCAACTGCCGCACCTCGCTGCGGCATGCACTCGCACGGCCGCCAGCGACGTAGTGGATCGGCAGCTTGCCGTTCGCGTCGGGTGTGCCGGCGGCGCGGGGATACGCCGCAAGCAACGTACGGACGAACGCTGCCGGTGCGCCATACTCGCACGCCACGTGAAGAGGCAGCTTGGCACTGCCTTTGCCAGTCGTGTCGAACCACGTCGCCTGCTCCAATGTGCACGGGTAGCTGGCGGCGTTCGGGTCCATGGTCAGAAGCAGCTGGGCGAGGGCCCCAGCTCGCTCTCCGGCCGCCTTGAGGCGTATCGCATCATCGGTCGAGGCGATCGAGAGATCCCTCTCCCAGGGCCGAGGCGTCTGTCGACCACACCACGGAACGTTATCGTCGAAGACGTCGAAGCGCGCGCCGCGCGCGAGCCAATGTAGTGCACAGAAGCCCGGCCCGGTGAAACTGCGGCTGTGCCGTTTGGGATGAATGCCCCAGCTGCTGCCGTTGTCGCTGTCGGGAGCGTGGGCGCCGCGCGCGAGGTTGAGCACGTACTCCACCGAACCTACCGGAGCGAGCGCGACGAGAGCCAATTCGAGGGCGTCGAGGCCACCAGTCTCGAATGCCCATGCTGGCTCGCGTGGAGGTCGCTGGCTCGCTGGCGTCCCACGACGATCGTACTCCTCGTGCTCCCACTGCGTGGCCGCATCGTACGCGCGCACCAGCCGCTCGAGGACGGCGGCGGGCGCTCCCGCGACGATCGCCGTGTGCAAAGGTAAGTAGCGTGAGCCCCACGAGGCTATGTCTAAGGCCGTGGTCAGCTCCGACTTGAGAATACGCTCACACAGGGGCACAAAGTCGGACGGGCCGCGCAGGAGAGCGAGGTGCAACGGCGGCGCATTCATGTAGCAGTCGCCCGCAAACAAAGGCTCTCCACCACCGGTCAGCTCCTGCGGATCTGCTTTCGCCCGAGCGTAGACGGCGCTCAGGCGCGCGCCAGCGATGATCAGATGCCCGGCGCTCCATCGGCCTGACGTAGCAAACTCGTCACTTACAAAGTAGTCCGTCACCAGCCGCCGCCAAGCTGTGCAGACGAGGCGCGCGTTGCAGAGCTCGCGTAGCCCCCTAGACGCGCTCGCCCAGTCCTTCTCGCCCCGATCCTCAGGGAACTTGAAGCCAGACATGTCGATGTCGACGCGCTTCAGCACGCAGAGCTGAGCATCTGGATCAGAAAGCACGGAGAACAAGCCGGGCTCCCTTACCAAGTTTGCTCCACGCACCAGGCATACGGGCTCCCTCACCAAGCTGGTGTCTGCTCCATACACCAGCTGGATGGCGTAGCGCTCCTTGGTTGCGACCCACGCCATTACCGTTCCCTTTCGGCCATTGAGTGCTGAATTGGCCACGAGGCCTTGAATAGTGACATGCGCGCCAACTTGCATGGTGCTCCGGTGTGTCTACCATGGCAGTCTTTCCTATGAATATAACAGGAATCCTACGGCCCCGGAAAAAAGACACCGGGGGGACCGGTACCGGTATGCGTTTGCGAGATGCTTCGCTCACAAAATATTCCACACAACTGTTCGCGTCCGAGGATCTAGCGCGTACTGCTCAGCGGTTGTTGGTTTCCTCCTTAATTTACCCATGCAAACGAGGTCGTCGTTTCGTTTCTACGGGCGCAAGTTTGATGAAGGTCGTGCGATCTGTTCCGGGAGCTCCGAAAAAGATGCATCGTCTATTGTCCCATGGCAGTGCGCCGTCACCTGGTGACCTAGGGCAACGTTCGACTAGCGCGATGACCCAGTCAAGGACCAACCAAACCCGCCCAAGACGTCGCAGTGGGAGGTGACCAAAGTGGCGATGAAGAACATCACGATCCAGTCGGCGGTCGATGAAGAGGAGCACGGGACAATACTGCTGGAGGTCGCCCAGTTCCTCAAGCTGTACGACATGGTCAACGCGCGCGTGATGTTGGAGGCGGTTAAGGGTGCCCCTGCCGTGCGCATGTACGTCTTCGCCGATCTGGCAGGCCCTTTCACCTGCTCAGAGTTTCTAGGTGAACAGCTTCCAATCAACCGACTGCGGTTTGTGGGAAACACAGTGCTACCGCAACGAGCCTGAGCTCACTACGCCGCAAAGGCCCGCACCTTTCCGGTGCGTGCGCAGTGCTCGCAATGGTGCGGCGCGGAGCATCTGGAAGCATCCGTTCACAGTTGAGAGTTGTGGAGCCCCTGGTCAGTAAGCGTGTGCACCCAGTGCGAGTGCCCAGACCCGCGTGTGAGTCGTCGCAATTCTGCCTTAATCTTCATTCACACATCTGCACGAGGACCACATTCCAGACACGGGGCACTAGTACTGTAGTGCGAGCTAGCGGCCCATCGCGATATGGTGCGCATGCCAAGGCCGCCAGACGGTCAGTTTGCCAGGGCATCCTTGCGTAAGGCTCGCCACGAAGCCTCCTTGAGCCGCTGAGACCACGACGTTAGACACGCAGTTCGGAGCCTCTGCGCTGTCGTCCGTGGATACTGCGCGGCTGCCGGTGGAAGATGCGCAGTCAGCGGATGCGGCGTTGCAAATGAGTGCCGCTGTCGCTTGGAGTTGGAAGGTGACGAGGCTGCAGCTCGGCGCTCCGCGAGGCAGCGTACGCACGTCCGAGTCCGGTGCAGCTTCCGCCAGCGACCAGACGCGCACTGTCATGCTGGCGTCGCTGCTCACGAGAACATCCCCGCTGAGGGCTACACTGCAGACCCACGCGCGGTGCCCGTGGAGCACTCGCAGCACCTGTCCGCTCGTCGTCGAGAAGGTCCTGACGGCCTTGTCGCAGCAACCTGTTGCGACCACACCGGCAGCCAGCTGCACGGCGATCACCCAGGCTGGATGTGGAAGCACGAGCGGCGCGTCGTCCACCTTGATGGCGAACCCGCCGCCATCACTAGTCTCGCGAGGGTGCGCACCGTACCGCCAGACGCGCGCAGTCGTGTCGTGACTCGCACTCACGATCGCGCGATCGTCGACGTCGATCGAGGCGACGACTGTGTCCACGACCTGGTTCGTGTGCACGTGGTCCGTGAGCATAGTGCACCACTCCGCGGAGCTGATCGTCCACACGTGCAGCCTGCCTGAGTAGAAGCCCGCGCATAGGAGCTCCCCCCGCACTGCTAGACTGAAGAGACTGACCTCAGGCGCTTTGATTTGAAGTACTCGCTCGTGCGTTTCGACGCTCCACAATATGATGGTCCCGACACTGTCGGCGCTTGCAATGTGCACGCCGTCCGTCGCCACGCAGCAGACGGTGCTCTGACCCCCACTCAGCACTTTGACTACCCTGCCATCCGGCGTGTAGATCGAGACCTCCCTCGGCGACGCAGACGAGCCTGCGCCGACCATGTGGGACGCGTCAGGGAACAGCCGGAGCAAGGTGTAGCCGATGACTGAGTTGGACATTGCTCCATTCGCGCAGCCCTGATGAGTCATGCTATCCACTGCCGCGGTCAGCTGTGGGGCGCCGCCCAGCCATGCCTCTGGCACGATGCCACTCTTCTGCACACGTTGGCGCCTCTCCGACTGGTACATCTTATTCAGCGGCCGGCACGTCAGCGAGACGTGGAGCAGTGAGCTCAGAGGAAGATGATGAAGGATGAGAGCCAAGGCATCGTCGTCGAGGCCGATAAGAATGTTGCTGGTCAGCTGCAAAGAGTCCGACTTGTCGCAAACCAGCGGCCGGCCATGCCGCTCAGGGCATTGCACAAGCGTATTTCGAAGCGTCATCGGCTGACTAGCGAGGGCGCGTGATTGGCTGCGTGGGCTACGATGCGTCCCATTAGTCATGCCTAGCCAGTCAAGTGAACGATAGTGCTAGCCTTTCACAAAGCACGATTGCGACCCAAGCGCGGCACCGCTTCGGTCTCCGGCGGAAGGCATTTACGACCCGAACAAGAGCTAGCGGCCTAGCTGACCATTTAGAATGAAAATTATTTGTTGACCAATTCCACGCAAGGAGAAGACCTGGACATCCGGGCGGCTGGTCGCTTCTCGAGCTCCTGAAATACAATGCTTGAAACAAGAGCTGTCATCCCTGCTAACCAAACCGCCATCACAATGCGCCATCCCACACCCTCCGCAGGCGCAGCACTTTGCGAGCCGATCGAAAGAAGTTATTGCTTCTGAGGACTGAATCGCTCTTGTAGCCACTGCCTGACTTCGTCGAGGCGGTAGTCGAACGGACCCACACCACCTCGATACACGACGACGCCGTCGACGATAATGTAAAGGCGCTCAGGCCAGGCGTCGTATCTCTGGACCAAGTGTCCCTCCATCGAATCGCAAACCACCTCTAGGCAGTGGGTCTTGGTCCTTTCTTTGAAGAGCTTGGCGGCCGCTATGCGCTCGTCGATGGAGCGGTGCACCGCAATCTCCGCGTTGAAATCCAGAGTCACTGCACTGTTTGGGAAGTGCCACTCATCCTTGGCGTGAGCCTCCTCAATGTAGCACGTCAGCATACGTGCAGGCGCATCCTTGCCCTTGCAGAACGTCTCGTAAATGGACAGCATCTCGCCTGCTCTGCATGCAAATGGTGGTCAGGAGAAGGATCCAAAGTTGAGCACCAGCGGCACGCCCTTCTGCATGGGATTCACGAAGCTATGCAACAGGCCCAGCTCCTTGCCATCAAGGCTGACGAGAGTTGCGTCCGGAGCCATGCTTCCTGCATTAGCCTTAGGTTCGCCTTTCAAACGAGCCATGAGATCGACGCGAAATCGGCGCCAGGAAGCCTTGGCGTAGCCCCAAGTCAGCACAGATCGGAGAAGAGCACCCTCAGGACCGCACGCTTGATTGATGAACTTGTCTTGCTCTGGATTGGCGCCTGGTGTACTCCCCGACAGGAAAATGTACCCGAAAATGTAGCCACCAACAGCGCCGACAGCACCGCAAAGAGCCATGGTAGGAACGCTTGTCATCTCGATTCACGTCGCAAGCGGGAAGAGCTTTCCAAAACAGTTCAAGTTCAAGTCAAGTCAATAGGCTTCCGTTTGGTTGTCTGTTGTTTCTGTATAGACTTGAACTTGACAATCAACACGAGGATGAAGGCAACTGTAAAGTCCCCCCAAATCGCCGATTCCAACTGTCGGGATACTCAAGGGGGAAACACCACTGAAACAATACTTGTACTGTTCAACACTGTTACATCGCTGGCGAAATCCCGCTTCGCCCGGAACCCGCGGTGGCGTTGTCCACTGGCGTCCTGGTACCAAAATACCCGGTACCCTTTTACATGTACGGTACCCGGTACATACGTTCTGAACGAAAAACGGCGCATCGGGACATCGACCAGCCCCTCCTTTCACTTTGTGAATGGGGGATCCTACGCCGAGCGTCAATCCGGCGCTCGCTCGCGCTCGCGCTCGCGCACCGGGAGTCCGGGACGACCTTGTGTTCTTGTGGGGAAAACGGAGAGAATGGGCGTCGCTCACATGCGGATGTATGTGATCACCGACGACGCATGCTAAAGCTTTCGATATTGATCCGTCTCTCCGGACGAATGGTTGCGAAGCGCAGCCGCAGGCGGGGCTGGCGGCTCCGCTGCTTTCGAGCGCGGCGGTCTTCTTCCACGCAGCGGCAACAGGGACATCCAGCGAGCAGCGTGTGCTGGATCTGCTGTGAGGGCAGAACGCCGCTCATCCACACGGGCTGTGCCTGCCGTGGCTCCGCCGGCGTGGCGCACGTGCGGTGTATGGTACAAGCAGCACAGCACCACGTGCATCGATGGACCACGTGCCCTATTTGCCATCAGCACTTTACAGGATTTATGGAGGTTTCGCTGGCACACGCAAGGTGGGAGAGCGTCCGCAGCCGGCCGCTGGAAGATCCCGAGCGACTATTCGTGGCCAACAATTATGCGGTGACGCTGCTTGAGTCGGCAGGCGATCCGACCGGGGCGTTGGAGCTACTGGAGGAGGTACTGAAAGTGCGCCGACGCATATTGGGCAATGAGCATCCTGAGACGCTCGACTCCATCACGAATCTGGCGCTCAACTACATGGAGGTGGGCCGCTACGAGGCCGCACTGCCGCTGAGCGAAGAGGCGGTCGCACTCACGCGCGGCACGCTCGCGGGCCCCGACCGCGTGGAGGGGACTGCACATGCGATCGGCAGCCTCGCAGCAGTGCTACATCTAATGGGAGAGCCAAGCCGCGCGCGGCAGCTGCACGAGGAGGCGCTGCAGATGCGCCGCCGGCTGCTCGGCCCGTCGCACCTGGACACGATGAACTCGGAGCACGGCCTGGGCCAGTGCCTTATCAGCGTTGGCGAGAGCACCGCCGGCCTTGCGATGCTCGAGGACGTGGTGGCCCGCGCACGTAAGGTGCTAGGGCAAGGGCATCCGAGCACCGTCCACTTTGAGCAAGGGCTGGCAGATGCACAGGCAGGACGGCGGGAAGAGCGGAGGGCACGAGCAGACAGGATTAGGATCTAGCTTTGAATTTATGGTTCGCACAAAAGCGGCGCGCGTCGTCCCGTGCGTTTCCAAAGTGCAGCAACGAAAAAACCGTCAACGAAACAAAAAACGTGGATGGAAATATGCTCAGCGACGGTAAGCCGGCACCGTCCCCGTCACTCGCGAAGCCAGCGAAATCGCCGTCTACCCCTTACGGAACGACTGAATACGAGGACGAAATCGACCCCGCCCGCGACCTTGAGCAAGCCAACACCCTCTGCGGCGACGCGTGCAAGAACTGCACCGAGGCGTTTGAGAACGCGGTCAAAGTGATTGGCAATTCAGTGTCGTTCGTGACGCACTTCAGTGCCGGATGTGCGATCGCATCCATGGCGGTGTGGCGATTTGCGGTTGCTATACGAAACGGAATACATACGGGAACTTTGGCGACTCTCAGGGTCATAGTGGATTGCTTCGCCTTCCGACTTCAGACGCCTCGCGAGCTCGCGGTCATCGAGCGACAAGTCACATCCGACGTGTTGATGTCGGAGCATATGGTGCTTGTCATCGCCTTGTGCGCGACCGCTCTATTGCTCCTCATTTGGGACCTGTGGCACGGTGGCATGCGGCTCGGCGGTTGGGTTTTGCTCGGCGGCATCTTTGGCGCCTTCGGCTCGTTGATTGGGATCGCTTACGCGGGCCTGGCCACGCCGACCGAGGAGCCCATACAAGTTGTGTGGGATCCACGCCAGTGGCCGCTCATCGACGAATATCGGGCAGCGCTGCTCACGGTAGGCGCGATGGGCGCTCTCACCGCGATCGCTTCCGGAGTGGTCGCCTGGAGCATGCACAGGGAAGAGATTCACCAACGAGACCGGATCATGTGGCCGTTCGAGTTCGCGCTGCTGCTTGCGTGCGCCATCCGGCAGGGGTACAAGACGTGGCGCGGCTGCACGCGTCGCGGACGACTGCGTCTCTTCGTTGGCGGGCTAGGGTCATGTGCGCCCGGGTGGCGCTGGTGGCCCCCGCTGCTGTGAGTCGTCTTCACTGTCTCCCTCGCTTCACGCTTGCGTCGAGAGGTAGACTCGGATGCGATAGCGCACTTTACTGTAGAAAAGTTCCCAGGCCCACGTGTGCTAAAGAGCTAAGTTATTATTTGCCGGTGCGGTATCTAAGTTGTCTGAACGGGTCGAACGCCGTTCAGCCGGGGGCCGCGATCGCCGATCCGCGGCTCACGTCAATTCGCTGCATGATTCGCTGGCCGCGGAGGCCGGAGCGACCCATGGGAGCGACCCCCCGCCCCGGGCGGCTAGCCGCCCCCGCACTACGCCCCCCCACAAGGTGGCGGCGCGCAAGAAAGCACTGCACACAATACCTACACGAGTTCCTGGGAAAGTATACACTGGGGCCCACCGTCCAACGACGCACGGCTATTCTGCCAAAGAGCTCATCGCGACGCCCGACACAGTACTTTCGAAAAACAGAAGTTGGAATGTGTCCGCGGTTCACTTGGCTGGTCTCGCCACAGCGGCTACGCTCGCCGCTGGACTCTCGTGGGTCGCATGTCACAAGGATATTATGACTACGAGCTGAGGCTCCATCGTGAGCTGCTGAAATCGGTCATGAGTGCGCATAAAGAAAACAAGGAGATGAATTCGGCTGTGGACGAGCTTGAGCTGGTTCTCGAGGAGGAGAAGGTGTACCCAGGCATCGAGAGACTCACAGACAGGTATCCACCGTCGGTTGTGAAGGGCAAGAGCGGCTGGATCTATCACTCGAACGCCTTTGGGTGCCTTCCGCCCAAAAGCTTCGTTCGCCGGACTGCGATCTACGTTGTCGAAGCGCCGATCTTTGATCCGTTCATCCTGCTGACGATAATGTGCAACTGCGTGACGATGGCGTGGGCGTCACCGCTCGATCCGCCAGGCACGCGCAAGGAGGAAATCCTCGGGCACCTCGAATGGGTGTACCTGCTCATCTTCACGTTTGAGCTCGTGACAAAGATGCTCGCGTACGGCCTCATCGTGCACAAGCACTCGTACCTGCGCGACCCGTGGTGCCAACTCGACTTCGTGGTCGTGTCACTCGCGTGGCTGCCCATCCTCTTCCCTGCCATCTTCGGCAACATGTCGGCCATCCGCTCGGTGCGAGCGCTCCGCCCGCTGCGAGCACTCAAACGAGTCCCAGGCATGCCCGTGCTTGTTGGCTCGATCTTAAAGTCCATGCCCGCGATGGGCAACGTGGCGGGGCTCGCTGGCTTCATCCTCCTCGTCTTCGGCATCGTGGGCATGAACCTGTTCAAGGGCGTGCTGCACTACCGGTGCGCCGACCCGGCCATGCTCGAGGATTACCCCGACATCCAGGTGCTCACGGCCGGCGACGAGGCCGCGGCCGACGAAGCACTTGACGAGCGCCGCCGGCTGACCGCGTCGCTGCTGCAGGCGGCGCCCGCGCTCGGCGGCGTGCTGCTCTCGCGCCTCGTCGGCCCCCTCGTGCCGCTGCAACGGACCGATCTCGCGGACGATCTCGCGGAGGCGCAGCAGCAGCAGCAGTGGTGGCGGCAGCAGCAGCAGCAGCAGCCGCCGCCGCAGCCGCCGCAGCAGCAGCGCAACGCGAGCGCGAGCGCCGCCCACGCGCGTCTGCGCCGCAGCCTCAAGGGTGGCCGCGAGGAGTTCATCTCGAGCCATCCGCAGGCCGATTACGACTCGGGTACCCTTTGCTACGCCGATGCGCGCATCTGCGCCGAAGTGGGGCAGATCTGCGTCTACTTCGACGCGAATCCGGACGGCGACACGGTGTCGTTCGATTCGGTCTCTCGCGCGATGCTCCCGATCCTCCAAGCGATCACGTTTGACACGTGGACCGACCCGATGTTCTATGTGATGGATGCGTACTCGTTCGCGGCCTGGGGGTACTTCATCGCCATCGCCATTCTGGGCGGCATGTTCGTCGTCAACTTGTTCCTCGCCGTCATCTTTGACGAGTTCATGCGCGCGCAGGCCACCGAAGAGGCTGTGGAGGATTTGACGAGTGGCGCCACGGAGGGCGGCGCACCGCTCGACTCAGCACGGGGGGAAGCCGATGACCTGACGCTGCTGCCTATGCCTCATTCCCCGGGCGGCGAGACAGGATCCAAGCACTGCTGCACGCGGCTCGACGGCGGCGATTGCTGCGACTGCTCGCCCGCGAGCGATGAGGGCTGCTGCGGCTGGCGCTACACGCTGCGTCAGGCGATGCTCTCAAGCACGCTGGGCAACATCTCGACCTTCTTTGTCGTCTTCAACCTCTTCCTGATGTGTCTGCCCTATGCTGGACAGTCGAAGGCGTACGAGAATGACGTCGAGATGGCGAGCTCGGTCGTCACTTGGATCTTCATCATCGAGATGTTCCTCAAGCTGCTGAGTATGGGGTGCTCCGAGTACTGGGGCGACTCATGGAATGTGCTGGACGGCATCATCGTGTCGATCTCGATCGTCGAGATCGTCATCACCGTCCTGCTCGCCGACACAGGGGTCAACATCTCCTTCCTTCGGATGCTCCGTCTGCTGCGCCTGCTGCGCCTGCTCAAGGCATGGCCTGGGCTATACAAGATCGTGATGAGCTTCGTCAAGGCGATCCCGCAGATCTCCAATCTGTGCGTGCTCCTGTTCATCCTCATGTTCATCTTCGCGCTGCTCGGCATGCAGACCTTCGGCGGCACGGCCATCTCGGAGGACAGCCGTTGGCACTTTGACTACTTCTATCCTGCCATCCTTACAGTCTTCAACATCTTCACCGGCGGTTGGGTCGATGCCTTCCAAGCGTGCTCGGACGAGATGGGCGTGCTCATCTCGACGCTCTACTTCGTGCCGGCGCTCATCATCGGCTTCTTCATCATCATGAACCTCTTCGTCGCCATCTTGCTCGAAGCCTTTGCCGGCGACGAGGAGGAGGAGGGAGGCGACGAGGGAGGCGACGACGAGAAGAAGCTAGAGTTGGACGTGGCAACGGGCGCTGAAGCCGAGACGGAGGTGGAGTTGATTGGTCCTGAGCCGCTGGAGGGTGTCTCGCTCTTCTGCCTAGGCCCCGCGAACGGCTTCCGCCAAGGCTGCCGTTGGATCGCAGAGCATTCGATATTCGATCAGTTCATCATCCTGCTCATTATCGCCTCCTCCGTCTGTCTCGCCATCGACGTGCCACGCCTCGACCCCGACTCAGAGCTCAAGGCCCAGCTCGACCGGCTCAACCTCATCTTCACGGCGCTCTTCGTGCTCGAGATGATGCTCAAGATCGTCGCGTATGGCTTCCTGTTCACACCCAAGGCGTACCTGAAGCAGGGCTGGAACATTCTCGACTTTTTCATCGTGATGATCTCGATCCTCGGGCTGCTTGCGGACATCGTGCCCGTGTTTGGGAAGCTCAAGTGCCTGCGCATCCTGCGGGTGCTCCGGCCTCTCCGGCTGCTCGCGCGCCATCCGGGCATGAAGATCCTGATCACCTCCCTCATCAAGACTCTCCCCTCGGTCGTGGAGGTCTTTGCCGTCGTCTTCGTCTTCCACGTCGTCTTCGCCATCATGGGCATGCAAATGTTCGTTGGAAGATTTGGCGCGTGCACCGACGAGAGCATCAAGGTCCGCGCCGAGTGCTACGAGCCTGGCTCCAAGCACGACCCTGCCGTCCTCGCCGGCGCCACCGCGCGGCTCGAGAAGATGAGGATGCTGGAGGATGCGGTGCCCACGACGGCGCCACCGCGCGGCTGGAGGATGCTGGAGGCGTTCGCCACGCCGTCGTGGGCGCCGCCCGCGCCGCCATCCCCGCTTGCGCTCGCACTCTCGCCACCGCCGCCGCTGCTGTCGCCGCCGCTGTCGTCGCCGCCGCCGCTGCAAGAGCTCACCGAGGTGGAGCAGGAGCACGCCGCGTCCAATCGGAAGCAGCAGCAGCAGCAGGAGCAGCAGCAGCAGCAGCACGCTCCTTTGGCCAAGCAGCAGCAGCTCGAGCGCGGCCGTCGAATGAACGAGCGGCGTCAGGAGTTGCGCCACGGCGGCGCGGCGCGGCGGCAGCTCAAGGGCGGCGGCGGCGGCGACGACAAGGAACTGCCGACAGAGTGGATCAACCCGCCCTATGGTTCCTTCGATGATTGGGGGCAGTCGATGATCATCCTGTACATCGCCGCGACAGGTGATGGTTGGGAGGCCTTCATGTTTGCAGGCATGGATGCGACTGGCGTCGACATGGCGCCCGAGCGCAACGACTTCTCGGCCGTGGCCGTCTTCTTCCTGATGTGGATGCTCGTGGGTAACTTCGTGTCGATCAACCTCTTCGTGGGCTCGATCGTCGACAATTTCACGCGCATCAAGAAGGAGGACGACGGCTCGGCCACGATGACGCCCGAGCAGACGCAGTGGGTCAACACGATCAAAGGCTCGAGCAGCGAGTATGCAAACAAGGCAGCGCGCAAGCCGCGCTGCGACTGCTGCGGCCTCCGCAACAGGGCCTTCGAGCTCGTCAACTCGCGCGCCTTCGAGTTCTTCGTCATGGGTGTCATCCTGACCAACACGTTTGGCATGACGCTTGATTTTTGGCGTGTCGAGGAGCATCCCAAGTACGATGAGTACTATGATGGGACCATGATGTGCTTCACCTACTTTTACTACGCCGAGTTCCTGATCAAGTTCTTTGCGCTCGGCTGCCATTACTTTGCCGACGGCTGGTGCCGCTTCGACTTCTTCCTCGTCAGCATCTCGGCGGTCGACCAGTTCGCCCCGCTGCTGCTCACGGTGCTACCCGTCCCTCCCACGATGCTGCGGGTGCTGCGGGTGATGCGAGTCCTGCGCGTGCTGCGGCTGGTCAAGGAGCTCAAGGGGCTGCGCGACCTCGTGATGACGCTCGTCATCTCCGTACCGGCACTCTTCAACGTCGGCTGCCTGCTCGGCCTCGTCATGTTCATGTACGCTGTGCTCGGGCTCAACGTCTTTACCTATGTGCAGCATAGCGGCGCGATTAGCGCGGACCGCAACTTTGAGTCCTTCGGCAACGCGATGCTGCTCCTCTTCCAGTGCCTCACGGGCGACGGCTGGTCAGAGATCATGGACGACTCGATGATCACGGAGGAGCGCGGCTGCGACCCCCACCCAGCCGACGGCTCGCCCTCGGACTGCGGCTCGAAGCTCGCGCTGCCCTACTTCATGAGCTTCACAGTCATCGGCACGTTCGTGATGCTCAATTTGGTCGTCGCAGTCATCCTTGAGAACTTCACCTCGCTCGGCAGCGTCAACCCGAACCTGGTCTCGCCCGACGACATCCAGGACTTCAAGGCGCTCTGGGCGACGTTTGACCCCGACGCGAACGGCCTCATCCCCGCCAAGTTCCTGCCGGCGCTCGTGAAGCAGCTCAAGCCGCCCATTGGTATCATGGGCACGCCAGATGGCGCGACCAACGCGAAGGCCCTCCGCTTCTGCCTGTCGCTCGGCCTCACGCAGAGCAACGGCGAGGTGAACTTCAAGATCGTGCTCGACGCGCTTATCAACAAGAACTACAAGGCGCAGAATGTGGACATCGAGGAGGATGTCAAGACGGCCAAGTCGCCCGCAGTGATTGAGGCCTTGGAGCTGCGCAGGCAGTACTCTGAGATCCCACTGAGCGCGGTGTCCGCCGGGCGCCTTAAGAATTCACTCACGCCGCGCCGTCGTGAGCTCTCGAAAGTCTTCGCCGAGGAGATCTTGCGCATGTTCATCCGGCGCAAGCGCAAGGCGTGGCTCAAGAACCCCAAGAGCCACCCGTCCTACCGCGGGCCCGGCGCGTCGCCCAAGAAAGGCAAGAGCGTCGTCTTGAGCGAGAAGCCGGCGCCCGGTGCGGTGGACGAGTGGACTTCAGCCCGGGAACGAAGCGCACCAGTGCCTGCCGAATCGCGAGCTAGCAGCCGTACGCCCGCGGCGTCGGCACCGTCGCCTGCGCCGATCCCCGCGGCAATGCAGAGGGGAGCGGTACCCAAGCAGGACGCGGCAGCGGCGCCGCTGCCCAGGCAAGAGAGGGCAGCGCCGCCGCCTTCCAAGGGGCCGCCTTCACAGTCGAGCCGCGGGCCTTCACAAGGAGGGGGTCGCCCACAGGGGGTCTCGCAGGCGGATCGCCTACCGACGCCCGCCAAGCTTCCGCGGCCAACCGCTGGCCAGGCTGGTCAGGCTCCGCGACCCCCGAAGGACCGTGGCGGACGCCTTGACGCGTAGTAGACGCCGCGCTTCTCGTCTTCAACGGAAAGTGTGTGCCGGGTGTGCGCGAGTGCGTGGACGGCGACGCCACGCATGGCGCGCGCGTATTTACGTTGATATCGCATGGCACATGTACCGTATATAACCATAGCCTACTTTGTTGAGTATAACCTGTGGTTTTGATTGATGGTCGTTTGATGTTTCGCGCACCCGTTTCACGTCGTGCCACAGCGCCAGCGCCTGGAGGATGGACGATCACGATCGACGATGGCGCCGGCGCCCCGCGCTCATCTTCCAGTTCCCGACTCACACGCACGACCACGTAAATGCTCCCATGCGCCATGGAGGGGCACGCAGCAAAGTGCGAGCTCTTCTCTTCCCTCGAGCACCTAGGATCAGCGGCGCGCAAACTCTCCTTGCCGATTGAGCATGAAATTGGCGCCGGGCTCCTTGAGAGGCATGTACCCTTTCATAGGCGATCGGTCGAAGACGACCTCATCAACGACCGACGTGGCCAGCTGGCGGCCGAAGTGGTCGTTCCCGTGCCCATCGACGCCACGCCCACGACGCAGCCTCTCGGGGCCGGGGTGGCGCTTTGGCAACCCTTTAGGCTCATCCGAGTGCGCGTCTGGCGGCACGTCTCCCGTAGCCATAGCCTGCTGCACTTGGGAGATTTGTGGCGGCGGCGGCGGTTGCGAGTACGCCGGGTGCGAGTAGTACTGCCCATCGTTGTTCTGTGCATACCCTTGCGCGCAGTCGGGGGTCTCCGAGTAGTGCAGCAGCCCAGGATGGTCTTCGTACTTTCGCGCCTTCACCTGCGGAGGCGGCGGATTCGGCTGTTCTGCGGTCGCCATGCCCCCCAACTCCCGAGCTCCAACGTTCGTGCGCGCGGCACGCGTATCGGTGATCGCACGCTTACCCAGCTGTGGGGCGTCGGGTGGTGCGGGGAAGGCGAGCGCGTCGGGCTGCGGCAGGTTCGCGCCAAAGACGACCGACTCCGTGGCCGGCACGCGGCGCGCCGCCGCGGGCAGATTCTGGCGCCGCTGCTGATGCCATTGGGCCATCTCGAGGCCGCCCGCCTCGGCGTTGAATGGGAGGTGATGCTTCATCTGATCCGAGTTCGCGCGCTTGCCCATGTGCTCGTTGAGCTTGGGTACCGGACCTCCCCCATTTTTGGCTAACCCCATGAAGTAGCCCGGTACTTGGGGCAGGTGGGGCGCCTTCGGACCACCCCCCTCTTCGAAGACGGTCGAGGCGCCCCGCTTGCCCGAATGCTCGGTGTACTTGATCGGGTCGATCGCGCCATTGGTGCCAAACGAGATGTTCTTGGAGCACGAGGAGCGCCCCGCGTACGGGTTGTTCATGGCCGGGCTGGGATCGGGCGGCCTACGCGGGTCGGGCTCCTGCAGCAGCTCAGACATCTGATGGGACTGACTCTGAGACTTGACTTGGAGCCCCGCATGCGTTGGGTCCTGGTTGCGTATCCGTCCAATGCCGAAGTCATCGGCGCGATGCAAGTTCTCATTGAGCCGATGGCCGCCGGGGTTGAGCTCGTGGTCCCCGAAAGCGAGCTGCGAGATGCGCGCATTCCGCTTGTTCGCCTGCATGATCCGGTGGTCCTCAGCGGCAACCAGGGCAGCTCTTTGGAGGACTACGGGGTCGGTGGCGAGCACCACCTGCCGGTTGCGATGGGGTGCATGCAATCAGGAGGCTGAACCCGAGGCAATCGGATGCAATCAGAGGCCGACCCTAGGTCATCCGAGGCAATCAGGAGGGTGCCACACCTGCTGCTGATCGCGGTCGTTCAGGTACGAGTAGTTGGGGTCGGCGCCCAGGATGGCGCTCGAGGGCACGTAGCCCTCGGAGGCGAGCGCGCGCCGTGGCCGCCCCTGCGGCGGCGCGCGCCCCGGCTGCTGCTGCGGCTCGCCACCACCGGCGACGCTAAAGTGCTCGATGGCTGGCTTGTGCTGCAAATGCTGTTGGTGCTCGTGCTGCTGGTACTGCTGATACTGCTGCACGTAGTGCTGGTGGTGCTTCGCCTGCTGCTGCTGCTTGGAATTGAGCCCCACCTGGCCGTCTACGATCGCCGCCGCCGCGGAATCGTCCAAGACCACCTGCGATCTTTGCGCCGCCTGCTGGTGCGTCGGCTGAAGGCTTCGTCGCTGCGCGTGCTGATGCTGCTGCTGGAGCAGCTGCTCGTGCGTCGGCGGCGGTGCGGGAAGCAGCACAGCACGCATCTGGCCGTCGCGCATGACCTTCGGCCCGGCCTCATGCTCGCCGAACAAGCGAAAGAGGTCGCCCTCGCGCCGCATGTGGTCCTGGACCGTCGGCTGCGCGTATTCAGCAAACTGGCGGGCGTCCATTCCCCGGCGCGCATCGCCGACGGGGATCTGATACTGCGGACGGAACATCTGCGCGCGCTCGAGTTTATGCTGCAGCCCGCCCTGCCTCATTGGGGAGCCCATGGTCGAGATGGACTGGTAGGCTGCTTGAGCCGAGCGCAAAGAGGAAGCGCACACACAACGCCCGACCGCCGACCGGTAAATGATCGAAACTCCTCACAACCCCTGCCCTGTTCCCTGCATGAGCAAAATCAATGAACCTCTACGTTTCCAGAGAACTCTCTTAGTGTGCGTTCATCAATTTCGTCATCATCATGGTGGACGTCACCTCCTCGCCACTCTTCAAGATCGCGACGGGCGGCCTCGAGTCGTACGTGTACGAGCTGCTCACCAAGCGGCTGGGCAAGTGGATCCACGTTACGCGCGACCAGCTCAATGTGTCCGGCTGGCAGGGAGAGATGGTCCTCGAACAGGTCTGCATCCGCGCGGACGCGCTGCGCTCGCTCTCGCTGCCGCTGCGGGTGCGCTCCGGCCACGCCGCGCGCATCCGCGTGCGCATTCCGTGGCATGCGCTCCGCTCGGAGCCGATGGTGGTCGTGGTCGAGAATCTCACGCTGCATGTGGCCTATGCGCCCGGAGGCGGCAGTGGTTTCGACACAGTCGTCGCAGTCGACGCGGACGACGAGGGCGGCGGCACGGGCGGGCAGGGCGTCTCATACTTTGCGCGTATCGCGTTCATCCTCCTGCACAATGTGCAAGTGCGCGTGAGCCACGTGCGCGTCGAGGTGCACTTCGACGAAGAGGCGTGCGGCGTGACGACGACGACAGCGGCCAATCTCGGCGGCGCAGCCGCCGGCGGCGCCACGCCCTCGCCGCGCGCCGGCGCCGCGGGTTTATTCACCATCGGGCTCGGCGCCGACCACGTGAGCATCCGAGCCGCCGACGCCGACTGGCAGCCCGGGTTCGTCTGGCCCGAGGCCGCGACCCTCCGCAGGCGCATCGAGGTCGGAGGGCTTTGGGCGACCTTTCGTCGCGTGGGCGCCATGGCGGTCGCAGCGGCCGTGCAGCGCCCTCAGTACGGGCAGACGGCGGCGCACGAGGACGGATCACTCAGTGCGTCGTGGCGGGCGAGTGCGGCGGCCGCTGCCACCCCTGTGGGCGGTGCCGCCGCAGCCCGTGCCCGTACGCCCGCCACGACGCCTGCGCCCGCCACGACGCCTGCGCCCGCCACGACGCCTACGCCCGCCACGACGCATGCGCCCGCCACGACGCATGCGCCCGCCACGACGCATGCGCCCGTCACGACGCCCGCCACTGCCATGAGCGGCGGCACCGCCCGCGGCGGCGCCTCGCCAGCGCCCACGGCGGCGGCGGCGGCGGCGACGCCCACACCCGTGCCGCCCGCGCCGGCGACGACACCATCAGCTCCATCGGAGGAGCTTGCTGCGCGTTGGTTTGCCGAAGGGGCCGCCGCGGCGGCCGCCGCCACCGCGGCGGCCGCCGAGTCAGAGGAGGCCATCAGGAGCACTCCGAGGCCATCAAGCGCCGAGTCGGACGAGGCCGCTCGGCACGCGCGACGGCGAGCGGATCAAGGCGGCGGCGCCCGAGACGGCGCGCAGGGTGGTGCGCTCGAGACGGCGCTCGGTCCGGGCGAGAGCGTCTTGTTGAGCAGGTGCGATTCGAGGCTCTACCGATTGCATGCAGAGCGCCTGCTGAGCGCCTGCAGAGCGCCTGCAGAGTGCAATCCTGAGTGCATGCTGATTGCATGCTGATTGCATGCTGATTGCATCTTGATTGGCTCCCTCATCAGGTGCGACTCAACGATGCTCGTGCTCGGCGAGCTCGCTGACCCACCGAGCACGACGAGGACTCGCTGGCAGTTTTGGCTCTGGCTGCCGCTGCTGCGTGTTCGACTCGATGAGAGCCAGATGCGCGATGTCCTCGGCGCGATACGCGCCGCCGTGGGCGCCGCGGGCGGCGGCGGCGGCGGCGGCGGCGGCGGCGGAGGTGGCGGCCAATTGCACCGCTTCGATGGCCGGATCTGGGAGTCGGAGGATGAGTCAGGATGGTGGGCGATGAGCGCCGGGCTGCTACGAGCGCTGCCTGGAAAGCGAGCACCTCCTCCGACGCCACCGACGCCACCGCCACACCCCCCGCCCCCGCCCCCGGCACCCCCACCCCCCGCACCCCCACCCACGCCAGCCGCCCACACACCCACGCCAGCCGCCCACACACCCACGCCGCCAGCTCGCCCACCATCGAGCAAGGGCCGGGGCGCCGTGGCGGGCGCCGTGGCGGGCGCCGTGGCGGGCGCCGTGGCGGGCGCCGTGGGGCGCAGCGGCAGCCATGGTGGCGGTACAAGCGCCGCTGGTGCCGCCGGCGCCCGCCACGGCGCCCTCGCTGTGGCTGGTAATGGCAGCGTGGAGGCGGGCCGGACGGCGGACGACGCGACGGCGGATGGGGAGGCGGAGGCGGTGGACGCCGGCGCGGCGCTCGAGGCGGCGCTCGAGATGGCGATCTCGAATTATGTGCTCGAGGATGACGAGACCGCGGAGCGGGGTGCCATATTAGGAAGTGCGAGCGCGACGGGCGGGGATGGATTTGACGAAGCTGAGGTGGCTCGGGTACAAGTCGACCCAAGTAGCGGCGGTGGCGGCGGCGGCGGCGGCGGCGGCGGCGGCGGTGTGAGCGGCGGTGTGAGCGGCGGCGGTGGAGGGAGCGGTGGCGGTGGTGGTAGGAGCGGCGGACCCGACGCCTGCGCGCACGCGTGCAGCCATGGTGTGCGTCCCACCACCACCTCCGCCCCGTCGTCCCCAAACGCTCAGCAGCCCTCGCAGACGCCGCTGAGCGCGCTCTACGCCGGCGCCGTGGCGAGCACACTTCGCGTCGTGGCGAGCACCCCTCGCGCCGTGGCGCAGCCCGACGGTGCACCGCCTTCGACCGCGGCCGCTCGCCACGACGCTCGCACGGCCGCCGCCGCCTCGCTGCCCTCGCCCGCGCGAGAACGCGCCGCCGTGGGCGCCACGCACAGGCCCGAAGAGCCACAGCCAGCGGCGCCCAGCACGGCGCGACCGGCGAGTGATACGGGCGGCGGCGGCGGCGGCGGCGGCGGCGGCGGCGGCGGCGGCGGCGGCGGCGGCGGCGGCGGCCAAGGACCGAGCAGCAGCAGCGTGGGCGTGTGCGTGTACCTGAGCTTCGAGATTAAGAAGCACCCAGGCAGCCTGCCCAGCACGCTCGGTGTGCAGGCGCGCCGGCTGAGTGCGCTCACTCGCTCACTGCGAGAAGCACCCGATCTGGCGAAGCACTATTACGAGCGCGCCTGCACGCTGCTCACGATGAAGCTGTTCTCGGAAGCAGCGCATGACGCGGATGCGTGCCTGCGGCTGCAGCCCTCGTTTGCCAAGGCACGCTTCGCAAAGGGGCGCGCCCTCTACTTTCTGGGCGAGTACGAGTCCGCGTTCGCCCAGTACGACGCGGGCCTCCGCCTCGAGCGTAACCCTCGCATCGAGAGCTGGCTCGCTGCCGAGCGTCAGAAGCCCGAGTATGCGCTGCCCACAGCGCCCCGAGCATGCAAGCGCTCCCCACAGCGCCCCGAGCATGCAAGTGCTCCTCACGGCGCCCCTAGCATGCAAGTGCTCCTCACGTCGCCCTCACCCGCATGCAAGTGCTCCTCACGGCGCCCTCACCCGCATGCAAGTGCTCCGCACGGCGCCCTCACCCGCATGCAAGTGCCCCGCACGGCGTCCCCTCTTCCCCACAGGTACGCGGTCGTGGCGCAGCCGGGGCCCGTGGCCCTCTTGGAGAGGCTCAATGCGGCCGTGCGGGCGGGCGACATCAAGCGTCTGGCGCTCGTGCTCTGCCGCGTGCCCGCACACGCCCTCGAGCAAGGGTTGGTGGCTGGCTGGGGGGCGCCGCCGCTGCACCTGGCCGCTTCGGAAGGGCAAGTGGATGCGTGCGTGCTGCTCCTTCAACGGAATGCGCTCGCCGAGGGGCGCGACGGGCGCGCACGCACGCCGTTGATGCTGGCCCTCGAGCGAGGACACTCCGAGTGTGCCTGCATGCTGCTCGCGCACACGACGGCGCTCGAGGCCAAGTGCGACAGCGGCACGACCGCGCTGCACCGGGCGGCCGCGCGTGGTCTCGGCGCACCCCTGGCGCAGCTGCTTGCCCGCAAGGCGGACGTGGCGTGCCGCGACGCGGGAGGGCGCACCGCCGTGCACATCGCATGCCTCGCAGGTGAGGTAGTCGCTCTGGTGCAGCTGCTCAGCGCTGAGGGGGGGCGCGCGTGCCTGAGCATGACGGACGCTGACGGGTGCCCCCCCGCCCACGTGGCCGCACGCGCCGCCTACGCGCACCCAAAACAATCCGAGCGCTTCCTCCAGTGTGTGACTACGTGTGTCCATTTTGGGGCGGACGGCTCCGCAGGCGCCGTGGCGAGCACAGCTGAGGCCGCCGCCGCCGCCGCCGCCGCGGGCAGCGAGATCGCACGACAATTGCTGCCGCTGCACTTTTATGCGGCCGCGCTCGGCGCGATCGATCTCTTGATTCATCTGGTCATGAAGTTGCTCGCGCCGCCGCCCGTGCCCACAACGACGCTCGGAGCGGCAGCCGCTTCAACGCTCGTGCATCATCCCGCCAGCGCGCTCTCCCGCCCACTCGAGACGCTCAGCCAGGGCTTGGGTGTGCTTCACTTTGCGGCGGCGCACGGACAGCTGAGCTGCCTGCGGCTCCTGCTCGCCCACGGCGCGCCTCCCGACCAAGTCGACGCGAGCGGCATGCTACCGACGGATCACGCTCTCCGAGGGGTCCCCGGGCACGTGCTGCCGGGCGAGGGGCACGCCGAGTGCCACCTGCTGCTCTTGCGCCACCTGGCACGCTGATGACGGCGGCCATCAGAGGCAATCATGGGCAATCAGAGGCAATCAGAGGCAATCAGCGCCACCTGGCACGCTGACCATGGTGTTGAACGAGACGTATGTTCAGGTAGCTACCGGTTAAAAACGGGCAAAAAATCGGCATGGCGCATGCAGTGGTCATGGCGAGCGGTCTCGTCTTGAAAATTCCTTGAATACATGCGATCTCCCATCCTCACAATACTCGCGCCTTTTTACTTCTTGCACTTCTAGTGCTCCCGTGCAGCGTGCTGAGTTGAGCCCTAAGGCTAAGCCCTGAGAGGGCGTTCCAAAACTAGCTGCTGCTCGTCGTCGTGCCCTTGACGCACTGTCTGCGTCTCCCTTGCTCGCCCGAGTTCCCGACACAGGTTCCCAGTTCATGTACGCCGCCTACACTGCCGATGGGCGGTCGAGTAGCGTGGTCAAGTAGCGCGAGAGACTAAGGCCTGCGAGGTAGCCCAGGGCGTAGGACATCCCCTTGGCGATGACGATGTGGGCGTTGAGCTCCCAGTCGCCCGCGACAGCGCTGCAGTACGCGTGGCGTACACTCGTGAGGATGGCCACGAGGCCGATCGAGAGGCTCGCGTGATGGCTCGGGATGGGCAGCAGCGCTATGGTCGCGCCCGAGCACGCATGAGCGCACGCAAGAATGAGCACCAGAGAGCCCGACTCCCAGTTTCGATGCAAGAATTCCTCGATCTCGGCCGGCGTATGGCGAAGGTCATCGGCGAGGAAGATGAGAGGCGAGATCGCCACGGACCCAGAGGCCATGTAGGGGAGAAGGGGGACGCGCTCATCCCCCACTAATGGAGCGTGCCAGCTCACCGGCACGATCAGATAGAACACCGCGAGCAGTACCGCGAGCGTGGTCACGAGCTGCGGAGCCACGTAGCCGCCGCCGTTCGTGGGGCTTTCGGCCTTCTTGTTGCTTTCGGTCAGGCACCACGCGATGCACAAGGCGGCGAGTAGGACCGCCCCGCCCAACACCAATGAGGACGAAACCAGTTGGGGAAGGCTCTCCTCCGGTACAGGCAAGGAGTGCAGCGCGTGTTGGAGCACGGAAGACGGTGAGCCCTCCCGAGAGGACGCGACGCCCGAGACGACCCCCTTCGAAGGAGCCGACGACGGCACGCTCTTTGATTGAGCCGACGACAGCACGCCCTTCAATGGAGCCGACGAGATCGACGACGAGATCACCTGAGTGGACGTCGCGCTGTGGCGAGCGGATGGCGACGGAGGCGAGGGCGGCAGCGAGGATTGGCATACGTATGGCCAGGGGTACGTTGTGACCGACGTTGCCATCGAAGTGCCCGAGAGGTGCGTCGAGCTGTGTGATGGGACGGCGCCGAGAATGTGCGAGGCTGGGGCGAAGAGGTCGACGCATGAGCCATGGTCGCCGTAGCCAGCAAGCACGTCGTACCGTCGCGCCGCCTCGGCTGAGGATAGCTCGAGCAAATGGGTTCCTTCGAGCTGGGGCTGACTCAGGGAGCTCGTGCCTATCATCACGGCCTCCGTGATGCCGACCGGCGTTGGCCGAGCAGACTCCAGCATCGGGCGCTTGGCATGGGGTAGGGGGTCCGTGGCGAGGGGGTCCGTGGCGAGGGGGTCGGTGGCGAGGGGTTCGGTGGCGAGGGGCATCAAGTCCGTTATGGCCTCCACTGGCGTGGCCGTCGTGGCGGAGCTCATCACGTTCGGG
>Ga0210243_100815_pt1 | contig 25829 bp, 17 predicted proteins | sample ChrtobMeP5a_32mM_FD_155461 | JGI IMG/M metagenome (GOLD analysis project Ga0210243, IMG submission 155461) | Chrysochromulina tobin associated microbial communities from unialgal haptophyte culture, Seattle, Washington, United States - P5a_32mM | ecosystem: Host-associated > Algae > Haptophytes >...
AAGAAAAAAAAAAAAAAAAAAAAAAAAAAAAAAAAAAAAAAAAAAAAAAAAAAAAAAAAAAAAAAAAAAAAAAAAAAAAAAAAAAAAAAAAACGACAACGGTAGGACTCGAACCTACGCAGGAAGATCCTAATGCATGACTCGGGAGTAACGTCGAAATCTTTCGAGTGCATCGCCTTAACCGCTCGGCCACGTTGTCAGCATTGTACGACATTGCAAGGCTTCTATACAATACTAGAACGCCTCACAACCTTCAGGCCGCCGCGTGGGACACATTGCGATCTCTCTCCCCAATGTCAAGAGTGGCGATCTCAAGTTCGAGCGCCACATTCCTGTGCTGGGTGTGGGAGTCTCAGGCCAAGGGAAGATGAAAACGGGGACCGTTGTGGGAAGCACCCCCCAAACCTCCCCTCTCCCCCTCCAGCTCACGCCGCCCCATGGCAACCAACGCCGATGCCGACGCCGAGGCCCGCGTCTCCGCCTTCCTCTCCGACTCGCGCCTCTTCGCCGAGAAGGCGACCCGCTGCAAGAACAAGAACTGCGCCTACCTGTGCACCGGCATCGCGCCGGCCCACTGCTGCAAGGTGTGCGCGAAGACGCCAAATCAGCACGGGCCGCGATGCCTCAAGAAGCTGCTGCCGTGCAGCCGGCCGGGATGCGGCTACGCGGTCACTGGCCTCGCGCCGAGCCATTGCTGCCGGAAATGCGCCAACGGCGAGGATCACGGACCCAGTTGTTGGCTGATGCCTGTGCCGGTCGCCGTGGAGAGCGACGAGGAGGACGACGACGACAAAGGAGCTGACGAGATGCCGAGCGGCGGAGACCAGCAGCGACTGCTGTGCGTCCCCGTCGATGACCCTCGGGACGCTCCCTTGGCCGCGGCTGAGGGCTTGCCGAAGCCGCCGCTGCCAAAGGGCGTAACGTACCCGCTCCGTACCCGCTACGTGAACGCTCAGCCGCCGCCGTTGCCGCAGGGCGTTACAGCGGAGGATGAGCTCGCGAGTGTGATGGCAGAGGAGGAGGAGCTTGCGCTGTGCATGGAGCTCCAGACCGTCGTCGTGGACAACGAGAGGGCGCTCGCCATGAACGCAGAGTACATTCGGCGGCTAGAGGAGCAGCTCGTGGCGGCGCAGGAGCTCATGTAACCCCGAGAACACGTAGACGGACGAGAGAGAGACCTGGCGTCCGCGGTCCGGTCGGGGGATGTATCCTGCTGATCCCTGTTCGTTTTGAGGCCAGCCTCAGACATGTAGTATTGACCGCGCATTAGTCATTAACCTATTAGAGGAGCTCGTTGACGGTTAGTCGGATAGTCGCCCGGGCGCCCCGCGCGCGTTCGCCGGCGGTAAGGCCACAAAGGCGCCTTCAGTAAATCGCCCCGGCGAACTTCAAACTGTCCGTACGGAAAAAAATTTCCGCGTCGGTGAACTCAGCCGCACACCGCCAATTGCACACCGCACGCCGCAGGGCGGGCGAGCGGCGCGGAGCGGGCCGGACTATTAGTATTACAACGAATTCCAGTTTCCCGCCTGCGTGGTCCGATCCGACCGAAACAATGGTAATTTGGCACGTAACGCCGCTTATCTATTTATTAAGCGCGTGTGGCCGTCATGGTCGCCGTCCGGCGGCCGCCGTCGGGCCCGCGTCGTCACTCGGCTCCGCTCCCCAACAGAGGCACTCCAACAAATGCCTTCCTTAAGCGTCTCCGTCGTCGTTTCAGCCGCCCGAGCCGCAGCTTGCGCCGACGCAATCAATCGCGATGCGCTTGTAGACGAGCGCGGCGCCAATGAGGAAGATGAGCTTGTCGGCATTGTTGCGCACGGCCAGCGGGATGGGCGCTGAGTCAATCTTGTCGATGAAATTCGCCGCCCTGACGATATCCGCGGGCGAGCTTTGCACAATCGCCTTCGGATCGATCGTGAGCACGCCCGGGTTCTTGGTGATCACGTCGCGTGCGCCGTCCACGCCGAGCGACTCGACCAGGTACGCAAATGAGCCCTTGATGTTGACCGGGCGGTTGAGGTACGGCAGAATCGTCTGCGGGCGGACGCAGAGCGCACGAGATGACTCGCTGTTAGCCAGAAGAGCAACGGCGTCGCGTCCTCTCATGGGTGGTGCGAGTCGGGCGGCTGCCTCACCCCAGTATTCCTCCGCACCGCGGCGATCGCGTCAGCCTCGGTCGCGTAGCAGCGTCGCATCGCGCACCAGAGCTTGCGCGTGCCCACGCGATCCGTGTCAGCCGAGAGCAGCAACTCGATCTCTTCCGGCAGGGCCATTGAGGGAGCGTTGAGATCCTCCTGTTGCCAGCTGGCCATTACGGTGCCTCGCGCCGAGCGGCCGCACGGGGCCGCCGACGCGGCGACGGTGCCGCACGAGGCGTGGTGGCGAAAGGCTGCAGCGGTAGCGGGCAGCGACATGGCGAACATCGCCGCGCATAGGCCGCGCGGAGCCATTGCGTGAACAGTCGGACCCGAATCCCTTTTCAGGATCGGTCCGGCGATACGAATCGGCCCGGCGATGCTCTTCTGGCTTCGCTTGTAGCCAAGTCACGGTTTACTCTCAAACTTCTGGTGCTTGACTTGACATGTTTTGCTCGCTCGCGCGTGGGAGCGTGCCGTGCGTCGGTGTGTTGCGTGCACCACGAGACGCGCGCGGCGGCGGCGCGTGAGTCCCAATGTCGTCAGCGCTCGACGGACTGTCAAACACGGAGCTCAAGGCGCTGATCACACAAGCGGGGCTACGGTACGATGGCTGCCTCGAGCGCTCGGAGCTGCTCACAGTCGCCCTGCAGGCGCAGACGGCCGAGCAGGTATCAGCCGCTGGCGGCAGCTACGGGACCGGCAGCGGAAACGGGGGCGCGACGGCGACCGACGGTGGCGCCAAGACGGCCAACATCACCAAGCCGGGCGGCAAGCCGGCCAACGAGCGGCGGCCCGCAACGGGCGGCGCTGGCAGCAGCGGTGGCGGCGGGAGCGGCGGCATCGACTACAGCAAGTGGGCGAGCATCGACGACAGCGACAGCGAGGGCGAGCGCGACGGGCGCTCGGACGCCCGGGACGTGCCGCGCGATGAGCCGCTCGTGCGCGACGACGACGACGACGACGACGACGACGACGACGGCGTCGATGGCGACGTCGATGATGATGACGATTTGGACGATGACGACGACGACGACATCAACGACGACGACGACGACGACGACGACGACGACGACGATGACGACGATGACGACGACGACGACGATGACGACGACGATGACGAGACGGAGACGGAACCCGAGGGGAGCGACGGCTCGGACGACAGCCTCGAGTATACGGACGAGGAGGGAGCATCGGAGGCGGGGCCGCAGTCGAGCGATGGCGAGGCGCTGGTGGTGCACCCGGGAGACGTCGTGCTTGCCGGGTACACGCTGCAGCACGAGAATCGGCTCGGCGTGTATCGACGGCTGCAGAGCGTCGAGGACGTCCACGGTCGGCCCACGTACGAGATGCGCCCGTCGAACAAGGGTCGCCGTCGCGATTCATTCATCTGGTTCAATGACGGTTGGCATGTGGGCGGCAAGGCGGAGCTCGGTGGCAAGAAGTGCTACCTGTACCACAAGGACACGGGCGCCGCGACGCCCGACCTGATCCCGCCCCTCGAGCCGTGGCGCGCGTCGCTCAACGGCAAATTTGTGGACGCGCCCGACGTCACGTGCCGCTCGGGCGCGTCGGGGCAGGCGGCGCTTGATGAGCTCGACTTCGAGATTGCGCGCCGGCTCGAGCGCGCGGCACTGCGCGTCTTCCTCGTGGGCGTGCCGCCGCTCGGCGGGCGCGGCTTCGGCGCCTTTGTGCGCGCGCCCTCGGACTTCAACCGGAGGCCCACGTACGTGATGCACGAGCCTGCGTTTGCCTGTGACCAAGCTCTCTTCCTCTACTTTACGCACGGGCGGTGGGAGGTGGGCACCAAGATCCGCTCGAGTCGCTCGCGCGCCAAGTCGGCGGCGGGCGAGGCGTACATCTGCGTGTACGACGACGCGCGGCTGCCCGACGAAGTCTCATCCAATAGCTGGCAGGTGAACGCGCCGCCCACCTCCAGCTCTCGAAAGTGGTCGTGGACGGTGGCTCCGTCGGTGCGCTGCTTGCGGTACGATGAGGGGGCGGCGGGCAAGCCCGGGCAGCTCTCGCTCCACTGGGCTTGCGAGGTGGGCTCGGCCGAGTCGGTGGGCGCGCTCCTCGCGCAGGGCGCCGACCCGGACCGTGCAGAGAAGGACGCGCGAGGGGGTTCGACCCTCTCGCCACCGCTTGCGGTCGCGTGCTTGTATGGGCACACGGCGTGCGCGCGCCAGCTGCTCGACGCCAAGGCGACCATCGACTTGCCTGGGCGCGAGGGCACTCCCCTGATCGCCGCCGCGCGCCGCTGCCAGGTCGAGTGCGTCGCATTGCTCCTCGAGCGTTCCGCGTCCCTCTCGGAACGCGTGAATGGCAAGACGGCGCTTGACTTCGCAGCGTCCCTCGACGACCTCTCGTCGCCGGACTCGTCGCGGCTGCGAACGCACTACACCTTCGTCGAGTTCCCGCACCTCTCCTCTGAAGAGCTCGTCGCCAAGCTCGTGGCTGCCTCCGAGCGCTGCCAGGCCCTCCTCAAGGAGGCCACGGCCCGCGCCGAGGCCCGCGCCGAGCAAGCGATGCTCTCGCTCCTTGAGGATGAGACGCGTGAGTCGCTCAAGGCGCCCAAGCTCTCCAAGAAAGCGAAGAGCAAGGCGCGCAAGGAGCAGCAGCAGCAGGCGGCTGCCCCTGCGGCGGCAACCCCTGCACCGGCGGTTACAGCGGCGGTTACAGTGGCAGCGGCGCAGCCCCCGACAGCGAGCCCAACACGGCGCCCAACCACGAGCGCTGGTGCCAAGGGCGCCGTGTTGGGCAAAGCGGCAGTCGCCGCCGCGACCGCCCCGCCAGCAACGTCGGCCGCCCCCGCGCGACCGCCGCCACCTGCCGCGGCGGCGCCATCGCCAAATGCTGCGGACGCGCAGACGCGTGAGGCGGCGGCGCGCAAGGGGAGCCGCACGGGCGGCGGCGGCGGCGGCGGCGGCGGCGACGGCGGCGGCAGCGGCGCCGGAGGCGGAGGCGGAGGTGCCAGAGGCGGAGGCGGCGGCGCGGCGTCGGCTCGCGTGTCGGCGGCGGAGCGCGCGCGGCTTGAGGCGAGGGCCGAGGAGGACCGACAGGCGGCCGAGGCACGCGCGCGACGTGAGGCGGCGGACGAGGCGCGCAAGCTGCAGCGCGAGGAGGAGGACCGACGGAATTCGGAGGCGAAGGCGAAGCGCGATGCGGCGGAGGAGGCGCGGCGCCGGCGCGAGAACGAGGCGAAGGCTAAGCGGGAGGCGGCGGAGGAGGCACGGCGACAGGCAGACGCAGAAGAAGCACGCGTTGCCGCCGAGGCCAAGGCGCGGCGCGAGGCAGCCGAAGAGGCTCGTAAGCTTGCGCTCGAGGAGGAGCGCAAGGCAGCGGAGGGCAAGGCAGCAGAGGGCAAGGCACGGCGAGATGAGAGTGAGCGGCGGCGCGCGGCCGAGGAGAGGCGGCGCGCGGCCGAGGCGGAGGAGGCACGCGCAGCTGCTGAGGCGCGTCGGGCGGCGCAGGTGGCGGCGCAGCAGCAGCGGCAGCATGCAAGTGCTCACTACGGCGCCCTCTCCTCCCCAGCTTGCACGGGAGCGCAGCAGCAGCCGCAGCAGCAGCCGCCGCCGCCGCCGCCGCCGCCGCAGCCGCAGCCGCAGCCGCAGCCGCAGCAGCAGCCGCAGCAGCAGCAGCAGCAGCAGCAGCAGCAGCAGCAGCAAGCGGCGGACGCCTCGCGAGCATCGGATGAGAGGGCGCAGCAGCCGCCGCCGCAGCAGCAGCAGCCGCCGCTGCCATCTTCACAAGCACCGCCGCAGCGCGCGTGGCGACAGCCCGACGACGGCGGCCGCCTCGGCGCCGCCACCCCCGCGCCCGCCGCGGCCACTTCACGTCCGATGCCGATGGCGGGCGCCGTGGGTGGCGGGCTGCCGGGCGGCTTAGGCGGCGGCGTGGCGGCGGTGCGCGCGGCGCCCGCGTTTGAGCCCTTCGGCGGGAGCACGGCGTCCGCGTTCGAGCCGTTTGGCGGGAATGTGGCAGATGCACGCCCAGGGTCCGTGTGGCCGTCGGCGCTGAGCATGCTCAGCGGTGCCAACCCGTTTGCGGCGGGACTGCCGAGCGCGATACCGACTACGCGCACTCCCGCTGCGCCGCCGCAGCCGCCTGCGCCGCTGCCGCCGCCGCCTGCGGCCTTGGCGCCCAACGGTCAGGGCGCCAAACCCGCCGCGCCGGCGGTCGATGGGGCCTCCCGTGATGCGGGCGGCGGCGGACCGAGCGGTGCGTCGAGCGGGAGTTTCGTCAATAGCGGTGGGTCGAGCGGGAGTTTCGTCATGAGCTTTGGGAATGGTCTCGTTGGCACTGGGAGCATGGTCGCGCAGGGTGGCCACGACGAAGGGTTGAGTGAGGCGGCGCTGGGCATCGTCAATAGCCTGCGCGCGGACGAGGTGGATGCGCACAAGCTGTCGGAGACGATGACGAAGCTGCAGCCCCTCGTGGTGAGCGAGGCGCGCCGCTGGATGCTGAATGAGGCGCCACGCTACCTCGCCTCGCAGCCTGAGCTCGCAATGGAGCTCGGACTTGCCGGATTTGGACTCAACCCCCCTCAGCTGCTCGCGTACGGCTCAGCCGCCTCGCGTCTCGGCCAGCACGGCTCCGATCTCGACATGACGCTCCTCTTCGAGCCGCCAGGCCCCATGGGAGCGACGGTCGTGCTCGATGTCGAGCTCCAACGCTCGCTCATCGGCCACCTGCACCGCGCCCTCCTCGGCCAAGCTCTCTCGAGTCCCGTCGGCCAATGGCTCTCCGTCGAGACGTTGCAACGGCCCGGCGCACGCCACCCGCTGCTCAGGCTCATCGATGCGCGCACGCGCATGCGCGTGGACCTCTCCGTGTGCCAGCACCTGGGTGTGCTCAACACGGCGCTCGTGCGCGCGTACACGGAGCTGGCGCCGGTGGTGCCTCAGCTCGCGCTCTTCGTCAAGATCTGGTCGCTGCGCCGTCGCGTGAACGACCCGACGCACGGGATGCTCTCCTCGTACACCTGGTCGCTTCTCGTCATCTTCTCGCTGCAGGCGCGCGTGGGCCTCCCCAGCCTCCAGGCGGAGGGCCTCACGAGCCGCGTGCCGCGCCGCTACGTGCGACGCGACGACGGTGCCACCTTCGACTGCACCTTCCACGAGCAGCCGTTCTCATGGGCCCCTGGGCACACCCTGAGCCTCGGCGAGGCCTTGCGCACCTTCTTCGACTTCTGGGCGAGCTTCGACTATGCTCGCCACGCTGCGTCGGTGCGTGTGGGCGGCGCGCTGCCCCGTGCGGCACCCGCCGACGGCACGGGCTCGGGCTCGGCCTCGTTTGGTTGGCGTACCTTTGGCATCGAGGATCCCTTCGAGGTGACGCGCGACCTCGGGAGCGTGCTCACCGATGAGACCTTTGCGATCACGCGCGCCGAGGTGCAGCGGGCCGCTGCCCGGCTCCACGAGAATAGCAACGGCCGCGCGCGCCCGTGGGCGGAGGTCTTTGCCGAGCTGCTCGAGCCGCGCATGGGCTGACGTGGCTGACGGGGCGGAGCGGCGGGGGCGCAGTGGAATGCGAAGGGCCACACAGCTATGGTCTTGCGCCGCACCAATAAGGACGAAATTTGCCGCACGCGCTGCGGGCCGAGCGCGCACACGTGCGCTGACCGCCGCCCATACCAAGCAAGAAGTTCGGGCGCGCCGAGAGATGCTAAATTCGAATGAATGATACATCGGACGGAGATTGATATATACCATGTAATATGATATACAAATACAACTGACGATTTCGACAAAAATGCAATTGGCACAGCCAGGAGACGAGACACCCTACCGCAGGCTAGTCAGTGCGGTTCACCTCACAGTAGTCAGTACGCTGCGCCATAACGTTTTATCGCTCGAGCCTAGCCTGGTGCTGGCCGTCCTCCGAACCTCATCACTCTGGATCTGCGGCTCCGACGGCCTGCCGGCCGTTGGAGGCGGCGGCGGCTGTGCTGGTGGTTCTGCTGCGCGCGAGAAGGGCGGCAAAGATTCGTCATTTCTCATGCCGATTGAAATTCCGCATATGAGTCAAAATGGTGTTTGCATCTCTCGTGGTTGTGTCCATCGCCATGCGCGCGCGCGCCCCACCTGCGGGACTCACGTTCCGATTCGGCCAGCCTGCCGATGTGCTGCCGATAGCCACCACTCTTCTCAAGGAGAAGATGAACCCTCTCGCCATCGACCACTCGCGCTTCATCGTGTGCGAGTCTGCGTCTACCGGCGAACGCGTCGGCTTCGGGCAGATCCGTCAGCTATCGGCCAGCAAGGCACCGGACCCTACGAAGTTTGATGCGCGCCCGGGCAGTCGAACTTTGCAGGCGGATCTTGATGACGACGCATGGGAGGACTTTGAGTCGCTCGGACCTATGCCACATGGGCTCGACTCACTTCCGTGGTCACCCGGCTACCGTGCGCTCAGCGACCGTGCGGTGCTGCAACGCGCACGCCGGCGCGCGCGACTAGAGCAGGCCGCAGGCGGAGCGGAGCCGCTGTGGGAGCTCGCCTCCGTGTACGTGGACGCCGGCTGGCGCAGGCGTGGCTTGGGTAGCGCGCTCGTGCGCAAGCTGCTCCGACGGCACGCGCAGCGCGGCTACGCTTTCAGCGACGTGTATCTGCTTACCCTCGATCCGAAGTCCGCGTGGTACGCGCGACACGGCTTTGCGGTCGTGGACGCGCCCGAGCGTGTGCCGTCGGCGATGGCCTTCGAGATGGGTGCGGGCAAGGCGCTCTCCTTCCTGCTAGGCAATCGGCTCGTGTGTATGCGTGGGGGTGGAGATGTTTCTTGAGTGTCAGTCACGGATGATTGCTTTGATTTGTGTTCTGTTGTTGTGGCGCTCGAAACGGCGCGTTCTCGGAAATTACCAATTGTGACGATGGCGCTCCGTGTGCTCCTCGCCATGGCCTGCCTCACACCGGCCGCAGGCCTAAGTTTAGTCGTTTGCGTGAAGCCAGCTACGCGTAGTTGTCGCGCTGCAACACGACGTTGCCTTCCGGCCCGCGCGCAAGTCGAGGACTTTACCGAGGTGCAGAAGCTGCGCGCAGAAGCAGAGTCACCGTTCTCTCAGGTTCGGCTATTCGCGTTCCCGGTGCTCTTCGCGGCGGCCTCGATCGCTACCTACTTTGGAGCCACGGCCCTGCTAGCGTCTTCTATGGGCGTGCGCGACCCGTCGCCCACCGGCGTGACTGACCTGCTTATCGACATCGGTTCGATGGCTGTCACAGGCTGGCTGTGGCGAAGAGAGACGCAGGTGCGTGACAGTGCGCTCAAGCGCATCGCCTTCGGCTCCAAGCTCGCCGCGCTGCGCATCTTCCTGCTGATGGCCGGCGGTGACTCGGTGCGACCGCAAGCGGTAGCCCTCGCCAACCTTCGGCGCGGTCGTGGGCAGGCGCGTCGGGTCGTGCTGCTCTGCGCGCCGGAGGAGGGGCTGAAGGCATCGCTCAGGGTGGCGTGTGCCTCTGCCGAGGCACTCCTGGAGAATGATTTCCTCATCGTACCTCTCATTATCGCGCCTGGCTCGAGCGCTGCGGCGCCTCGGCTAGCAGTGCCGTCCCTGGAGCAATTGCAGTCCCTTGCGAATGGCTCGAGCCTGCTGCAGAAGGGCAGCCGTGCAGCTCGCGCCGCCGAAGCGCCGCGAGTACCGCTGACCACCGACACGCAGCCAGCGCTCCCGTGGGACGAAGCCCTGCCGGACGCCTCTGGCGCGTGGCCGATTGCGCTGCCCCAGTCCGAGGCTGGCGCTTGGACGAGTGCCCTCGCGCCCGAGCTCGTGCAGGCCGTCAAGCAGGACGCGGCCATTATGGGGCGCGGGCTCACGATCGTGCTCAAGAAGAATGGGCGCGTGGGAACGCGCCGCCTTGGTACGCCTGACTGGGCCAGTTTGATTGCCGACGTGCGGGGGCGTAAGGAAGCCGGGATGGACGTGGTCAACATTTGAGCACCCGGCGAAAAAGCATACAAGGTTGCAAGCGAGAAGCGAAGGCCTATGGCCAAGAGCTACCGAGGCGCATGCAATCCGCACACTGCTCGGCATTGCGACGTTATGGAGAGTGAAAGGAGCGAACAGACATGTACAGCGTGTTCTCGCTTTGAGCTCATCCCACCTCATCCGCGTTGCTCTTACTTTCCCGCGAGCCCGAGCGCTAGCAGTTCGTCCCGCCGGATAGACCGGACGAGAAAATAGATCGTTAGGGATCTGACTCGCTAAAGCCGTGTGTACAGACGCTGGGCTCTCTACTGTACTGTCATCTATGCGTCTTTTTTTGACTTACTGCTATGGAAGAATGGAACAGCCTCGACGCCTAGACGCGAGCAGCGCGGTGGCGCGCAATTGGTGGCGCGGCGCCGCGGCGCGGCGGACGAGCGGAGGCTCGAGGGTAAATCAACGCCGGAAAGGCGTGCCTCAACAGTTCAGGTCATCTCACTTCGCGTGGGCCGTGGCGTGAGGGTTCGTAACCCAACCCTGTACATCAGCCGGGTCATCTCACTTCGCATGGGCCGTGGCCGTGCCGCTCAGCCCAATCGAAGCGCAGCACGCGCACGCCGTCTGCCTCGACTGCATCCGCAGCTGACGGTGGAAAGGAGGCCGCAGGTGGTGCACGACGCCATGGTCGACCCGGCTGCTCCAGGACAAGACGCTCGTACCCATCGGCAACGGAATCCTCACATGCCAAGAGCATGCGGCCACCCGGAGCCATCCGTGCGTGCAGCAGTGAGAGAAGCGAGCCGGAGAGCAACCGACGCTGGGCATGCCGCGCCTTCGGCCACGGTTTTGGTCGCACGATGGATACGGAGCCGAGCGGCAACCCACGAGCCTCGAGACGGTCGAGCAGGCGGGCGAGCACTTCGAGCTGATGGCAGTTGCAGCACAAAAAGGCGCGCGCGGGAGCATCCGGCGCGTCCGAAGAAAGCCGCGCGGCAAGGTCGAGTTGAAAGTCGAGGCCCAGCCACGCGATGTGCGAGGCGTCGCCGGCTGCTGCTGCCGCTTCAAGGATGTAACGGCCGTCGTGGCAGCCAAGGTCGACGTGCAGCATCCGTGCAGTCGTGCCTGTGCCCTCTTGCAGAAGCGCCCAAGCCGCGTCTAGGCATTCGTCGCTGACCTCTGCACGCAGGTTGTGCAGAGCGAGAGGGTTGGATGAGCCTCCCCGACTCCTGTCGCGGGGCTTCTCCGTGGCCGATGGCGCTGGCGCAGACCAATGCACCTCTCGGGCAAGTGTGACCTCCCTGCGAGCCACGTGTACAATGCTTGAAGCGTGAAGGGGGCCCTGTGGGGACCACTCCCTGTGGGGACTGCTCCCTCCGTCGCCGTCAGTGCCGTTCTCGCCTTCGCGCATGCCGTCTTCAGCGCCACCCTCCTCGCCCTCGCCCTCGCTTCTGCCTTCCTGCCCAGCCTCTGCAAGCTGGACGACCAGATCCTTATTTGGATCCCCCGAGACGACCAGCCCCTCTCGTCCTTGCACCTTGACCAGAAGCCCGATGCATGCCGCCACGGAGAGCGACTCGAGTGTGTCGCCCACGAGGATCGAGCTCGCTCGCCGTGCACGATGCTGACTGGCGGCGGCCTCACGAAGCTCTGGGCTGCTGTGCGCTGCGCACATGTCGCCTGTACCCTCCGCGGGCTGCCTGCATTGGCGCTGTCGACGCGCAATAAAGAAGGCGCATTGTTTGCCGACTGGCACAGCTGCCTTCGTTTGTGTCGCATCCGGGGACGCCCCGCTCGATGGCGGGATGGACTTACACGACGGCAGCAGCGCGACAGCAGCCGGCGCCGAGCTTGTAGGCAGCACCGGATCGGGGTTTGAGTCCGCCACACATTCTTCGCACTGTCCGACGGCATCATCCGCGGCGGTGGCAGCGGCGAACGCGGCGGCATTCGAGCGCAATCGCTCCTCGGCCGACGCCGCATGATGCGGAGCAAGTCCGACGATGACGTCACACTTTGCAGAGGCTCTCTTGGGCACCATCCAGCCTGACAGGGTGGTCCACCCACACTCTCGTGCATATGCCGCGCGATCGTGCTCGATAAGTAGCTTGCAAAGCCGACCAGTCGCGCCGGTGCGCGCGGCGGCTTCGTGGTCAGCAAAGCTTGCGAGCTCGAGATACTCCTCGATCTCGCAGCTCAGGCGCATGCATTTGGAGCGCGGACCGACCAGGAGCGCCTCCTCGCCCTCATCAGCGCTAGACAAGTTCTGCTTGAGCTTGCCGACACAGCAAGGGGCCATAATGAACGACGCACGGCTTCGGATCGCAGCTGCCTGGGCATGGTCGCTCGCACTGCCGCACGCATGCATCGCCAGTGCCACATCAAAATCGCCGACGAAGTCCTCAACGTTACCGACCTCGACGGTCACGTTGGCCAGACCAGCGTCAGAGGCGCGTTGCCGTGCCAGGTTCGTGGCGTGCACGTTCCGATCGAGCAGTGTAAACGAGCACTGTGGCAGCAGTGCAGCCAGAGCCAAGCCGAAATTCCCGGATCCGCAGCAGAAGTCCACGATGCGCAGGCATGTTCCGCCAACGATGGCGTCTAGAATGACACGAAATGATTCAATTTGCCAACGTTTGCGCTGTCCACGCTCTGCATCCACCTGGCCGCTGCGCACGGGGTCCACGGATGGTGGCAGTGCACTCCAGTTTATCCGTTCCTCTGTTGCCAATCCACACAACCCAAGGACTGGCTTCGCCACGGACGGCAAGAGTCGTTTGCAGAGCTGGTCGACACGCGCGGTGCGCTCAGCTCCCTGCCGCTTGCGCTGGCGGGCTTTGTGCATCACCCGCTCCGCCTCGCGCGGCTCCGCCTCGCGCCGACAGAGATGGAGCAGAAATTGGCACCAGTACAGTACTGTGAATAGACACAGAGAAGTTCACAGAGACTTCGAGAAGCAAGTGTGAACTGGCTGCTAACGCACACGCATTTTAGTTGGAAAATTCGCTCATAACGGCTTTCCTGTGCGATGGGGTGTTTATGCTGCGCACCCGCAAAAGCCCATGGCGCCGATGAGACCGACCGCGCGGTGCTTCCAAAGCCATCACCAAAGCCACTTGTTGACGAGGACGGCGACGAGGACGATGGCAACGATCGTGGCTCTGCTCGCACAAATGCTGGGCTGGAGCAGGCGCACGCAGAGACCCTGTCGCCCGTGCAAGTTCAGCGTTTGTGGCTACTTCAGGCCGAGACCAACGTGCGTCAAAGCTTGTGCGATGTGTCGGTTGCAACTCCCACACCTCTTGCGGCCAAGGCATCGCCCTCTCAGACCGTCGACGTCAGCCCCGCCATGGTGGCCATGGCTGACGCGGTGGCCATCTGCGCAATCGATCGCGCGATAGAGCAGCTGGTTGCACTCGCCGAGCGGGCGGCAGCGGATGAGTGGCTGACAGTGAAGGTATCGGCGCCCGCAGAGGCCTTCAGCGCTGAACTCCAGGCGGCGGCAGACGCCGAGGTGCACGCGGCCATGCCGCCGCCACCGCCCAGCGCAAGCGTCGAGCCTGGCGCATTCGCCCCCCATACCGAAGGGGCGCCTCCGCTGACGGTGCCTGCGGAGCCCTCGCCGGCCATGCCAGCTCCGGCACACGCATCGGCATCAGCTCCTGCGTTCTTCGTCTCTCATTCGGAGGGCGCTCCGCCTCGCCCCTTCGTGACGCATGCCGATGAGGAGCGCCACCTGCCACCGCATGCCGCCGCCTCGCTCATCGCCGCCGCCTCACCTGCCGCCGCTGCTGTCGCGAGCGCCAGTCTCACCATGGTATTGGCCAACGCCGAGGCCGAGGCAACCGAGTCGGCGGGGGAGGGGGATGAGGAGGAGGAGGAGGAGGAGGAGGAGGAGGAGGAGGAGGAGGAGGAGGCGGTCGCTCCGTGGCTCGGGACGTTTGCACAGCTGCCTGCCCACATCCACCTCTCCGCTCTCGTGATCTCGCCAGATAGGTCGGCAGATGGCCACCTCGAGTATCCGATTGATCTGGTATTCGGGCCCCGTGCGTGGCGCGTCCGCCGCCGGTACACCGAGTTCCGTCAATTGCATGAGAGGCTGTGCGCGGAGCTTGCCCACCGCTCGCAGCCCGGCCTGGCACGCTTTCCCGCGCCCAAGCTAGCGTACCACTCGACCGCCGCCCTCTCGCGCCGTCTTGAGCAGCTGCAACAGTTTGTGAGCGACCTCGTCGCCCGCGCGCGCGCCGCCCCCGCACCACTAGAGGCGCTCGAAGGCTTTCTTGGCTTGGGGCCTGGCTTCGTACGCTCCTCGCACTCCGACTCCATCTTCGAGCTGACAGCCGAGCCGAGCGCCAGTTTGGGGACGCACTTGCAAACGCACGCCGAGCAAGGTGATAAGGGGGATGTCACCGCCGCCGAGGCCGCCGCCGCCGCCGTCGCTGAGGCCGCGGCCGCCGAGGCCGCCGCCGCCGCCGCCGCCGCCGCCGTCGTCGCCGCCGCCGTCGCTGAGGCCGCCGCCGCCAACGCCAACGCCGCCAACGCCGCCAACGCCAACGCCAACGCCGCCAACGCCAACGCCGAAGCCGCCAAAGCCGAGGCCGCCAAAGCCGAAGCCGCCGCCAAAGCCGAGACCGCCGCCAAGGCCGAGGCCGCCGCGGTAGAAGCTTCTGCGGCGGAGGCGACTGCAGTTGAACGCATGGCTCTTGTCGACCGTTCTCCCAAGCGCTCGCCATCCACGCCCCCAGACCCCACGCCCCCAGACCCCACGCCCCCAGCCCCCACGCCGTCGGTCACAGCGCCAGCCGTCCTGTCGCCCTCCTCGGATACAGCCGCCGAAAGCCCGTCGAGTGACGCGTGGCGGGAAGAGGCGCTCAGCGCTGTGCCGATGTACGCGGAGCAGCTGCTGGGTGCCTACTGGCGGCGCTTCGCCGCTGCCGCGTCCGCCGCCAGCGCCGCATCCTCGCCGGCCGCTTCGAGTTCGACTACGTGATACGTTAGGATAAAAGCGAAAAGCGCGCGCGGTAACATTTAGGCTATAGCCAGGGGCATCGCTTCTCAGCAGAGCTATGTGTCCACCATCTTAAACAGGTACGGGCCGGGAGGGCGGACATTAACCTCACTATTCTGATTAGATTCACTTGAATTGATAATGCGACCTTTTCTAAAAGATGACGGTCTCGAAGAGCTTGGACGCGTGGACGGCGCGTCGGATGTCTCCCTGGCCATCCTTGCCAAACTGGTTGCCCTCGAAGCGTAGGCTGATGCCGCCGAGCGTCGAGGGCGTCTTGTGGGAGCGCTCAGCTGCGTAGCTCAGCGCATGGGCCACTTGCTTCGCCTCGGCAGCGCCCCAATCGTGCCCAGCCCAGGCGGCGAAGAAGCCCTGAGGGTCGAAGCGTCGGTAGGTCTCGAAGACGCGCAGGAAGCCAGCTCGATACATCTCGAGGACGACGTCGACGTCGGAGGCGGCGGTGAAGGCGAGCTCGCCGCTCTCGAGGCGGCGCCTTACGAGAGCTGCGAACCTGTCCGGGGCGAGCGGCGCCGAGCGGCCGCTCTTGAGCTGCGCACGGAGCGCATCGAAGGCTTTCATACCCTCGAGTCCCTCGAGAGCGACGGGATCATAGCCCGAAAGATCCCACAGGCAATGGACACACTTGGAGATGCCGCACGTGCGCCGCTCCACCTCGCACCAACCGCGCTGCTCGTACGGCCGGAGACTCTTGTAGCTAACGCCGGTAGGCAAGGGCGTCGTCACGAGCAGCACGTGCGTGTACGGGTGCGCGTACCAGGTCGTGAGCGCCTGCAGGCCGCACGTGAAGCGGACGGCCTCGGCGGGATTGCGCACGGGCTGCGGCAGGCTCATGTAGTCCCAGAGCACGCCGACCGTGAACGCGTCGCCTCCGCACGAGGGCAGCATGCGCTCGAGGAGCGGCACTATCTTCGCGAGCTGTTCCCCCTGCCGGTCGGGATGCTCCGGGTCCAGCCAGGGATAGGACAGCACGAGCACGGGGAGCGAAAAGTTGCGCTCCCAGCCAAAGAGCCGCCACAGCTGGTCGCCGTTGATCTTGGCAGCAGGAGGCACGTGCTGCCAGCGCGGCACGACGCCTCTGTGCTTGTGCAACAGGAGCAGGAAGCGCGCGTCGATGAGGTCGACGTGTTCGAGCATCTCCTCGATCGCGTCGCCGCCGCAATCGGACCACAGGCGCCCGACGGGCCGCGATATGCGAACGCGCTCTGCATCCTTGGCAAGCGTATTGAAGGCCAACGTCGCCGCTCTGAATCCAGCCATCTGCTCGGTCGTGGCCGACCAGGCGGCCTGCGCCTTGTCGAGTTCGCTCGGCTCGGCAGGCGGCGAAGGCGGCGGCGGATCGGCAGGCGCTATGCGGCGGTTTAGGCGGTGCGCCGAGACGTTGGTGGCAACCGAGGCCGATCGGCCGAGACGAGTCTTCGGTGATGGCATCCGTGGTGCTTTCCACCGTGTGAGAGAAGCTATCGGAGCTCATCGACGGTGTGAATTTGGGTGTCGACTTAAGAGAGCATTTTCGAGTTAAACCTTGGCTGTGAATATAAAGACAGTAGGGTCGCGTGAAACGTGCTGGCGTCGCCGGTACCGTCTCAGAAAACAAGTCCTACCAAACTCTCGACTGATCCGATTGGAAAACCGTGCTCCGTGGGTCAATCAAAGCTCGTCTTTCTCGGCGAGCAGCATCTCGATGACGCTCGTGCTCTCGCGCGCGGTGAGATCGACGCCCGTGGCGAAGCGCTTGTGCACGGTACCTCCCTTCGTCACCAAGAAGCTCTCGAAGTTCCACTGGACAGGCGCGCCCGCGTCCGTGCTGGGTGTGCACAGACCACACGACAGCCGGCAAGAGCCCTCCATGAACTCCTTGTTGTTTTCGCACTCGCCACTTTCGGCCCACGCCTCGCAATCGCGCTCTTCGTCGGAGCAATCTCCCACGCCCCGCAAGAACTTGAAGAGCGGGTGCGCGTTCGGCCCATTCACGTCTACTTTTCTGAAAAAGTCGAACTTTGCGCTCTGGGTGGTCGTTGCAAATGAGAAGATTTCCTGTGGCGAGCCTGGTTCCTGCGCGCCGAATTGGTTGCATGGGAACGCCAGGATGGCGAGACCCTGGTTGCCGTACCGAGAATGCAGCGTGTTGAGGTAAGAGTACGTCGACTGGGTGAATCCACACTGGGAGGCGACGTTCACGATCAGGAGAACCTTGCCCTTATAGTAGGTCATGGGTACAGGCAGTCCGGATTGCAAGTCATCGACCTCGAGGTTGAGATCGTACAGGCTGGCCACGCAGGCCGAGAAAAATTGTACAACGAGGACGAGCCGCGCAAGCATTATTTTTTTTTCAATTCACGGACCTGCGGCTCGCTGTGAAAGACACCGGACGGGGAACCCTGGTCGGGAAACACAAAGTGCATCGTCGCACAGTTCAGATGAAAATGAGTGCTCGGCCCGACGCGGCGTGCGAGGCGAGACGATGGTGCGGCGAGAGCAAGCCTTGGCCACCCTACCCTCAGTACTCGAGTCGCTCTCGTCATCCTCGGACCGGCTGCGCGCAAGGTTGCAAGAGCTGCACGGGGAGGCTGTCGCCCATGCAGGCTCGAGCCTTTCCGGCCTCCAGGAGCTGCGTGCTACTCGCGAAGCGCTGATGGCGGAGCGACGCGATGGCGGTGCGCTCTTGACCACGCACCAGCTTGCAGGCGAGCTCCAGGCTTTGCAGAGGGTGCTGGACAGCAGCGGCGCAGTGGCATCCGACCTCTTGCCTGCCGTCTCGAAGCTGGAGAGCGTGGCCAGACGCACGTACGGAGTTGACGCCTCTGCGGCCCACAGTGTCCTTATGACGGCGCTCGTGGACGCCGTGCGCCGCAATGAGGTGCACCCCGTGAGCGCCACTGCCGTCCGCCAGCTCCGTTCGGCGATTGCGGCGGCCGACGCGGCGGTCGGGCGCACTTGGACGGCGTTCCTCGCGTCGGGGGCGGAGACCCTGTTCCACAGTGCGCGTGCGCTCACTCTCGCGCCGCCCGGCGAGGGTGCAGACGGACTGGGCCTCGATGAGGAGCGCGCGCGGCTCGTCGAGGCGCGCGCACTCCTCAACCTTGCCGATTGCGTCGATCAGCTCCTCATGCTCTCCCGCGCGCCCACTGGCGGTGGTCACACTGGCGGTGGCGGCGGCGGCAGCGCGCCGCCACTGGCGCATCGGTGCTCGATGCAGTTCCGCGCGGCGTGCACGGCGCGTCTCTCGTCCGCCCTTCAGGTCGCCATTCGGCTGGCCACCCACGGCGCGAATGCCCCCGACGAGGCCAGCGTGCTCGACGCACTTGCTGAAGCGACCGACAAGTCCGCCAAAGCGATGCGCTCGCTCGGATCGGTCTTTGGGCTCGTGCCGCTGCAGCCGCCGGACGCGCCCGCGCCAACCGCTGCCGCCGGGGGCGCCGCCACCGAGGCCTCGCCGGCAGGGACGCCACACGATGCGGCGGTGGCGCTTTCACAGGAGCTCGCGGAGAGCGCGGACGGGCTGCTGGCGCTGCTGGCGATGGTCCCTCCGACCCCGGAGGCGGGCCGCCCGGCACGCTTACGTGCCGTGGCCACGGGCATCTCTGAGCTCCTCAAGCGTCAGCTCGCGAGCGCGGGCGTGCTCGTGGGCGCCGCCGAGAGCGCCCGTGGCCGGCGGGCACTCGCGATGCTCGGCGAGGGCGGCGAGCGCCTCGCGGCCGCCGTGCTCGCACAGTCGCAGCGCGCGGCGGCCGCCTCGGTGAGAGGGTGTGGCTTGAGCGCGCTTGATGACTGAGGCGCGCTCGCTCATGGCTCGCTCAAAGGGCATCCGCAGAACTTATCAAATTAGGCCTTTGCATGCAGCAAAATGCAGCAACGGAAAGCTCAAAAGGACCTCGACACATTGTGCACCGCTCGCACCACTTTTCGTCTCGCTAAAAACGCCCCCGCGGACCTCGCTTATACCGGATACGAAGCCTCCAACACGGCACAGCGTGACGCGACGGGTGCACAGCGCGGCACTATGGCAGAGGCTTCCACAGCATGCGCCAATACCACGACTGCCAGCCGGCATGCGCTGCTCGAGCAGAGGATACTGAGCACCGTGGGCCCCGCCGGGAAAGCGCCACACGACGTGCTCGTGCTCAATACGATCGACCATCACTACACGGAGATCATCGGCGCGTGGAAGGCGATGGTGCTAGCGGCGCCCTTCCCGAAGCGCTTGTTTGTTGTGGCAATGGATCAGGCGGCAAGACAGTCGTGTCTTTCGTTCGCGCTGCCTCACTACTTGCCGCGCGAGATCGGCACCACCGACTGCATGAGATCGTTGAACGTAGGCATGGCCGTCGGCGGTGAGACGCGTCTCCCGGGCTCGTACCGGCGCGTCAAGATCCAAGGAAAGGAGGGCGACACGCGTATCCTGCCTCCGGATCTTCCTTCGTGGAAGATGCACGCGGTGTGGGCCGCCCTCACGACGGGCTGGCGCGCCCTTTTCAGCGAGAGTGACGTCCTCTGGGTGCCCGAGGCGGGCGCGCGCCTCGCAAGCCACTTACTCGCCGCGCCCGACGAGCACGATTTCGCGCCGCAGCGCCACCCGATGACCCCCGTTTGGAACTTTGGCTTCTTCCTCGCGCAGGGTCCTCGCACCGCCGCCTTCTTCAGCTGCGGCGTGCGCGAGTGGGACCAACGGCAGTCGGTGGCGCGCCACTCGGGTCGTGCGGTCGATATCGGCTCGGACCAGCGCTTCCTGTGGGACACGTGGCGCAAGCGCACGTGCGGCGCGCTGCGCGTGCGCAAGCTACCCCTCGGCCTCTACCCCACCTGCCGCGACTGGGTGGGCGCCACGCGGCGCGAGGCCCTCGTCGTGCACGTCACCTATTGCCATCGGCTCTCGATGATGCTCTCATCGGAGGACGGTTGCAAGCGGCGTGTGCTCGACGCCTTCTACGCGCGCGTAACAGCCGAGGGCTCCGGCATCAGCGTAGCCAACCTGAGCTCCGAAGGCTGGAATCAGCAGCTTGGCTGCTGACATTGGCAAGTACATGTAGGCAGCTAGGCACTTGAACGGACAGGGCTGAGCAGACTGGAACTGATTGGAACTGACCGGAAATGTTTGGAACGAGGAGCGGACACGGGGACAAGCACGGGGACCGCGACCTCTACTTACGAAGTTTACGACACGCGGCTACATGTATTCACAGCGGCCGAGGGTTACTTAGTACCGTACAGTACGTACGGTGCAGGAGGGGGGGGGGGGGGACCCGACACGTTCACACACGCGTCTCTGAGTTCGTCTGTGATCAGGGGTCGCTCCCGATGGCCAGCAGCAGCATGCAGGGCGAGCACGTCGCGACGCCGCGAGAGCTCCTGGCCATGAATGCGTGGGCCGATCAGGTGGCCAACATGCTCGAGAGCAGCATTGCCTCGCTTCGCGAGCGCATCACTGCCCTGAGCAACTTCTCCACGAGCAACTTACCACGCGCCACGCACAGCTTGCCCGTGCTTTACCTGTTCTCGGGGAGCGACTTGATCACCGCTCATGCGCTCTTCGCTGCATCACCCGAGTACCACCTCGTTGCTGATTTCCCCGTAGGCCATCCGTCCTGCTTCCTCGACGCTGCGTGCGCCTCGCAAGCCAACGCGTCAACCGTCGCCTTCTTCAAGCACTGGGCAGCTTTGCGCTTTGCGCGGCAGTCTACGAACCTCATGCGCCGGACGTTTGAGCGCGTTGGGCAGCTGCCAGCCCTCCTCGTATCGCTCCGGTTGATGGGTCAGCCGGTCATCCACGCGACCGTGCGAGATGGACTGCCACCCTCGCTCTCCCCAGCCCCCAAGTACACGGAGAGCGCCGATCAGACGATCGCAGCTCGCCCAGGAGGCAGCTCTGGTGGAGCAAGCGGTGCTGCAACTGGCCCCGTGGAGCGGCAACTCGCCGAGCGAACGACGGTCGCCTCGAATGGTACGAAGGCGGGATTCGGCACCGCAGCGCGGGTCGTCATCCCGAGCATAACGTTGCACACTGCACGCTGCCGCGTCGCCTACTACTCTCTGCTCCTTAAGTCGGACCCGTCGGAGAATGTGCGCCTCTCCAAGCAAGACTGGCCCGCCTTCAAGCGTTGGGAGCGCGGGGGGGCCTACGTGGACGCTCAGCTCGACGCCCTCTCCGCCGCGCTCAATCCGGCGCGACCGCAGCTCGAGGGCGGAGGCAGCAGCCCGCGCCTCCCGCCTCGGCTGATGGTCTCAATGTTCAAGGCTGCGCCGCACTGGATCCTGCGCAACCGCTGGATGGCCGCGTGGGTGCTCGAGCACTCGGCGGCGACGCTGCATGACGAAACTGGGCTGCGTCCGCGCGTCTACAATGCGAGCGAGGGCCTCGTCAGCGCCGACTGGCAGATGGTCCGCCGCGGCTACTTTGCCGAGTTTGAGAACCGCGAGGTCAGCTGGTACCCCGGGGAGAAGGCCGAGCTCAAGGCCTTCTTCCAAGGGCCGGAGCTGCCTTTCCAATTTGGGTACGCCCAGCACGGCGGCCTTGGAGTCCTGCTCGCAGCGTGGCGTCGCGAGGTACTGTAGAGTTTCTATATGTCTATCTGTGCACTGTGCACCCTCCCGAATACAGTACTGATATTCCAGGCGCACCGCGGCTCCGTCGGGCTCCGACCGTCTCGAAGTGATCTCAGTCGATTCGCGGCGGCACAGCCTTGGCCACGCGGCATCGTCGTCGACGTGGACATCGGCCCGCCACCCCGCAGCGCAGCTTTCCGCTGGCAGGCTGTGCGCCATCATCGATCAGGAGGCGGAGGCGTCCTTGTCCCTTTTACGCTGTGCGGCCGCGCGCTGCGCGGCCTCCATGCGCACCCTCGCTGCATCATTGGAGCGCAGCCGCGGCATCTCGCCTTGGAGACAGCGCTGCAGCATGAGGGCCCACGCATCGCCCTTGGCCGCGGGCGCGGCGCAGAGCTCCTGTAGTAGCGTCGCCGTGTTGGGATGATACTCGCAGCCGATGGCGTACACGTTGCGGGCGCATGACGCCAGCATGTCCGCCTGTAGTTCATCAAAGCCCTGGTTGAGGGCTGCTGCGCGCACCTCCAACTCCATGTCCTCCTCGGGGATGTAGCGTACCGAGCGCGGCGCGGCGCCACGGTCACCACGGCCGCGGCCGGCACCGCGGCCGCGGCCAATGCTGTCACCAGCCCGACCGCGAGCGCGGCCGCGGCCGCCACGGGTGCTCTGGGTGATGGCAGATGCACCATCCCGTCCGCTGCCGTCTCCATCAGGAGCGGCTAAGAGCAGCGGAGTGACCGATCTGCGACCATAGCCGTGCACTGACTGCTGGATGCGAAGCGATGGACTGCTGCGAAGGGCCAAGAGCGCGAAGACGCCCCTGCTGCTGCAGCAGCCGAGAAGCAGCAAAGAGAGGAGTCGCATTTCGTGGCGGTCCGATTGATGACGTTTGATGAGCGGAGATGTATGTGAGGACCTCTCTGGGCGGCCCAGCCGAACCAGTGTTTCACAGCGGCTAAAGTTGATAGAGGCCCACGTGCTTGGGGGTCCGGAGAGTGTGCGCGTCGTGTGTTTCACAGCAGAGCAACACCCAAACTAATATCGACGAAAAATGGAGATGGCGCGGGACCTCTCGTTCGCCCGACTCCACGAGGATAGGGTCGAAGAGACTAAAATCAAGGAAGTGCATGGTGCATCGGATCCGCCATCCGAGAGCGGCGGTTCCGCGGCAACTATCCCGACGATCATTGGCGCGCCATCGATCCTCGCGTTGCTCCTGTACCTTGTGCAGACTACGGAGTCGCACGCCCTGCGTCGAATGCTTATCTGCGCGATTCCATCGGTGATGATGCTCTTCATGTCCCTCGTCGCGTATCGGCTGACGGTGCCGACCGACGTCATGTCTGCCTTTCAGCACCTGGCAGCGGGTCTACTGATCTCCGCTGTCTCTGTCGAGCTGGTCCCGCCGCTGCTTGAGGCGCCGAGTGACCTGACGACGATGCTTGCGATCGTGGGCGGCTTCGCGGCCGGCATCGGCATGCTCACGTTGCTCGCGACGTTTTGTGAGGCCGACGAGGCCGACGAGGACGAGAGCGAGCAGGATGCGCTCGCGAGGACGCCTCGGGGCCTGACGCACCTCGAGCACGCGCGGCGTGCGGCCACGCAGTCGGCGCCGCCGTACCCGTTCGCGCTGGTGGCGGCCGTCACGACCGACGCGGCCGTCGACGGTCTGCTCGTGGGCGTCGCGAGCGCCGCCGTGAGCGCCCAGGCCGACGCGGGCCTGATCTTGTCGCTTGCGCTGGCAGTCGAGATGGGGTTCACCGGGTTGGCGTATGCCTCGACGCTGCGCAAGCAGCCGCCACTCACCGCGCTCTTCTCGATTGTGTTGCCGCCGCTTGTCCTCGCGGTTGGCGCCGTCGTGGGCGTCATTGCCGCCGCGGCGCTCGCGACGGCGCCCACGATGCACGTGGCGCTGCTTGCGTTCGGTACCTCGGCACTCCTGTATCTCGTCACTGTTGAGCTGCTGCACGAAGCGCACAACGCGATGGAGAAGCAGCACATCTGGTGGGTGGAGCTCATGTTCTTTGTGGGCTTCCTCGTGGCTGTCGTCCTCGAGAAGCTCCAGAAATGAGGCACCGCTGCCACGTGGCAATAAGGCACCGCTGCCACGTGGCGGCTGCCGGAGAGCGCGAGAGGCTCGAGCATCGAGGGGCGGACCGCTTTTGGCTCACAATGCGGATCGCGTATGACTCCTGGACTGGCTAGGAAGTGCTGTGTTTGAGGTGATTTGAGGTCGGAAAGTGCGGGCTATACCGTGCAAGTGGCTGCAACCGTGAAAACGGTCCGGGGATACGTATTTTGCATTCCGGCCACTGTGTTCGGAAACACATCGCATGATACGATAGGAATCCTAGGGTAACTACCTGAGTAGTGAAAGTGTGAAACCCTCCCCCAAGGTCAAAATCTTGCGCCCCAGTGTGTTGAAACACCATAGGGTACGACTACCTGAGTAGTGAAACCCTCCCCCAAGGTCAAAATCTTGCGCCCCAGTGTGTTGAAACACCATAGGGTAACTATCCGTGAGTAGTGAAACCCTCCCCCTAGGTCAAAATCTTGCGCCCCAGTGTGTTGAAACACCATAGGGTAACTATCTGCGTAGTGAAACCCTCCCCCTAGGTCAAAATCTTGCGCCCCAGTGTGTTGAAACACCATAGGGTAACTATACCTGAGTAGTGAAACCCTCCCCCAAGGAGCAAGGTCAAAATCTTGCGCCCCAGTGTGTTGAAACACCATAGGGTAACTATCTGAGTAGTGAAACCCTCCCCCTAGGTCAAAATCTTGCGCCCCAGTGTGTTGAAACACCATAGGGTAACTATCTGCGTAGTGAAACCCTCCCCCCAGGTCAAAATCTTGCGCCCCAGTGTGTTGAAACACCATAGGGTAACTATCTGCGTAGTGAAACCCTCCCCCTAGGTCAAAATCTTGCGCCCCAGTGTGTGTTGAAACACCATAGGGTAACTATCTGCGTAGTGAAACCCTCGCCCCGCAAGTCCAAGTGGTCAATAAAAATCTTGCGCCCTTTCGCCATTCGGTGTTTGCTTCTTCTCTGCGCGGCGTCGGGCTCCGTCCGCGCGCGGCCTGATTGGCCGGGCGGGCCGGTGGTCGCGGGTGCGTCGGAGGACGGAGCGCTCCGGCCGTGTCGCGTCTCTGGGGCGATACATCCAAGATACATGATGAGATACAGTGTTATCTCTCAAATGCATCCAGAAGCCATCGTTGGGGGACCTCGAACAGTCGAACTCTATGTAAATTAGAGGTACTAAGTTCTGAGGTACAATTGTACAAGCCACGAACCAGCGCGCCACGGGTCGCATATATTTTTTTGTTTTCCGCAGAGTTGATAATATCGCGCGTCGCGTAGATCGTTAATCGATTTTCGTCCTCGTGGGCGTTTCCCCCCCGAACGAAAGTGTCTTACCGCTCCCTTGTGGTGATCGTCGCGGGCGTGCCCGCCATCCTCTGCGGCTACGAGGTCGCAGCTGAGAGCTACCTTCATGACCGACTGAAACCAACCCTGCAGGACCCCGGCGGACAGCGTATGTGTACATCCTCGCTTCCAGTGCACAGAGGCAGCACACTACCTCGCCCTCTCCATCCTCTCTAGGAGGCTGTGCATGAGGCTGGGGCGCCCGCTCCTGCCGCCAGTGAGGCTGGCGAAGCCATGGTAAGCCCCACGATGAACTTGTTGGCGACCATCCGGGCGAGCTCCGCGGTGCGCATCGAGTAACCGATCTCATTGTCGTACCAGGCGTAGATTTTGACCATGTTACCCATGACGACCATCGTGCTCTCCGCGTCCACGATCGTGGAGCGCGTGTCGTTGTTGTAGTCGGTCGACACCAGCGGCTTCTCCTCGTACCCGAGGATGTCGCCGTGCTCAGCGGTCGCGGCGAGAGGCATGCCTGGTGCGGCAGCCTCCTTGAGAAGGCGGTTGACTTCCTCCGCGCTCGTCTCACGACCCACGATGAAGACCATGTCCGTGATGGACGAATTGAGCATCGGCACACGGATCGCGTGCCCGTTGAGCTTCCCCTTGAGCTCCGGGAAGACCTCGGCGACGGCAGTGGCCGAGCCCGTTGTGGTGGGCGCGAGGTTGAGCATGCCGCTGCGCGCGCGGCGGAGGTCCTTCTTCTTATCGTTCACCATGTCCACCAGCGACTGCGTCCCTGTGATGTTATGCACCGTCGTGATCATCCCCTTCTCGA
>Ga0210243_100819_pt1 | contig 25755 bp, 14 predicted proteins | sample ChrtobMeP5a_32mM_FD_155461 | JGI IMG/M metagenome (GOLD analysis project Ga0210243, IMG submission 155461) | Chrysochromulina tobin associated microbial communities from unialgal haptophyte culture, Seattle, Washington, United States - P5a_32mM | ecosystem: Host-associated > Algae > Haptophytes >...
CCCTGAGGCTGCCAGCCAAATCCCTTCAGTAGATTCTAAACGGTGGATGCCGCCGTGTACGGGCTCAATTTGGCCCCCGTGGGTAGGATGACCTACCACTCACTGATAGCTATGGCCAGGCAGCTTGGTGAGAGATATATATAGCATAGTGGATCACTTTGGTGCAATTTCAGTGAGGATTTGACGCGCATGGGACATGTACTATGACAAAACGGGTGTTACGCGGAGCGACTTCGAAGGCCCGTACGAGGTGTGAATTCATCTCTGGCGGGCCAGTTTCGGGCATTAAGATGTGCCCGAGCATCCCCGCCATTGGTCCCAACCTCAAACTTGACGAGCCCACCACGCTATGGGCCGCTGTTCACAGTCAAAGTTGTGAATACGCAACTGGGAGCGGACTACCTTAAGTCACGATTTCTTTTTGGGTTTTTTTTCGATTACCTTTGTTTTGGGACGGTGAGTGGGGCTCGCGAGCCGCTGACGGCGCGCTTGGCGGCAGCATACATACTCAACACCCTAGTGTGCTGGGGGTGCTTGCTCATGGCATCGCTCATGGCATGGCACCATCGTTTCGCCAAGTCTCCTTGCTCTCGGCCACATCGGCCTCGAGAGAAGCAGGGCGTGCGCGGTGCCCTCACCCTCCTTGCATGGTGCACCATGCTGCCCTGCACCGAGACCAGCAACGTTCCCGGGTTGAACCGAGGTCTGCAGCTCGCGGTGCCCAGCCACCGCCGTGAGCTGCAGACCGCGGTGAGCACCAGCGCTGGCCTGACCAGCGCACTCGCCGACACCGCCGTAAGCCGCATCGTCCTTGCCTCCGGAACCTACAACCTCATCGCCGAGCTCAGCATCACCAGGAGCGTCATCCTTGAGGCGGCGGCAGGAGCCACGGTCACCCTGAACGCACAAGCGAGCTCCACGAGTCGGCGCCGTGTGGTGAACATCAACCCGGGCTCGTCGGGCGTCGTGCAGCTGATCGGGCTCGGCATCACGGGAGGCTACTACGATGTTGTGCGTGCTCATGTTCAAAAGTTCCCGTCGCCCCGATGGGAAAACTGCCGACGCATTTTGCTTGACTCACGCTTGTGCACAACTGTGAACGACGCTTCGGTCACCCACAGGGGGTGCGTGCCGCAGAGACCTTAAAACTTCCCATATCGCCCCATGGGCCTGACGTTCTTGCTTCGACTCTCGCTTGCGCAACTGCGGCCGACGCTCCGGTCAACTACACAGGGGGCACGTGCTGCAGAGACCTTGAAGTTTCCCATTGCCCCGATGGGAAAGTTGCTGACGTGCTTGCACCGACTCACGCTTGACAACTGCGAACGCTTCGGTCAACTACAGGATGTACGTGCCACAGAGACCTTGAAAAGTTCCCACCGCCCCGATGGGAAAATGGCTGACATGCTCGCCTCAACTCACTCTTGCACAACTGTGAATGCTTTGGTCAACTACAGTATGTACGTGCTGCAGAGACCTTCAAAAGCTCCCATCATGGGAGACTCACATTTTGCTCCTTGTTTGCAGGGCGGCGGTTTCTATGTTGCGGGTGGCACAGTGGCCATCTCGTCGTGCACAATCAGTGGAAACAGAGGAAGCGGGGTGCACATTCGTGCTCAAAATTGCCCATCGCTCCGATGGGAAAATTGCTGACGTGCTTGCCTCGACTCACACTTGCTCAACTGCAAACGCTTCGGTCAATTACACAGCGGGTATGTGCCGCAGAGACCTTCAATGTTTCCATCGCCCCCATGGGAGACTCTCGCTTGCTCGTTGTTTACAGGGCGGCGGTGTCTTTGTCAACGGTGGCACGGTGACTTTGTCATCATGCACCATCAGTGGGAACACAGCTGACTTAGTGCGTACTCATCTTCAAAAGTTCCCTCGCCCCGATGGGAGACTCACATTTTGCTCGTTGTTTGCAGGGCGGCGGTGTCTATGTCAATGGTGGCTCAGTGAAATTTGATTCGTGCACCATCAGTGGGAACACAGGAACTGTGCGTGCTCATGTTCAAAAGTTCCGATCGCCCCGTTCGGAGACTCACGTTTTGCTCGTTGTTTGCAGGGAGGCGGTGTCTACGTCTATTCCGGCATGGTCGCGATAACGTCTTCCTCGATCTATGGGAATACAGCTGGCTATGTGCGTGCTGATGTTCAAAAGTTCCCATCGCCCCGAAGCGATGGGAATTTTGCTGACGTGCTTGCCCTGACTCACGCTCGCACAACTGCGAACGCTTCGGTCAACTACAGTTGGTACGTGCCACAGAGACCTTGAAAACTTCCAATCGCCCCCATGGGAGACTCACGTTATGCTCGTTGTTTGCAGGGAGGCGGTGTCTATGTCGAGCGTGGCACAGTGGCTATCTCATCGTCCACCATCAGTGGGAATACAGCTACATATGTGAAAGCTTTTCTTTCCCATCGCCCGTGGATTGCCTTGCTTTTGTGACCTCCATCGTGACCTCTCGTTCCCCTCTCCTCGCCCACAGGGGGCCAATGTATACGTATATTTTTGTCCTGCGGATGCGTACTCGTGCGCCCACAGCGGCGGCACGGTCTGCTCCAGTGCAACGAACCTCACAGGAGTCTCTGGCCCAGTCGCAACTTGCCCGGCGCCGCCGCCCTTGCCGAGCGACCCAACGGGCGTCATCATCGAACCAACGGGCGTCATCATCGGCGTCGTCGTCGTCGGCGTGATCCTCGCCCTCGCCCTCGCCCTGGTCATCCTGCACCGCCGTCGCCGTGATATGCGCCGCAACAAAGTGCCCGCACCATCAATCGCGCCTGCCAAGCTGAGCAGCGCCAGCGGTACGAGCTTCTCGCACTCCTCCACGACATCGTCCTCTACCATGGTGGGCTCGCTCGCGCTCTCTGAGAGCGCGAGCGCCAGTGCCAAGGCACGCATGACGCGGGCGCAGGAGCTCCTCAAGGCGTGGGAGCTCGACGCGCGCGATATCACGATCCTCGAAAAGCAGCTCGGCGAGGGCGGGCAGGGGGTCGTGGTGCGCGGCTTGTGGCACGGCATCGAGGTCGCCATCAAGCAGCCGCGGCTGTCAAAGGGGAGAATCGGGAAGCAGAACGCCTTCGGCTCGACGTCGGCGCTCGATTCGTACAACCAGGCGCTCCGTCGTGAGGTGCGCGCGCTCTCGCGCGTGCGCCATCCGAATGTCATCAAGCTGCACGGCGTATGCTTAGGACCTGCACCGATGCTCCTGATGAGCTACGCACCGAGCGGCACGCTGCAGGACGCGCTCGACGACCACAAGTTCCAGACGCCCTTGGAAATGGTGCGGCTGCTCGCGGGCATCGCGCGCGGCATGGAGGCGGTGCACGCGCACAAGATCATCCACCTCGACCTGAAGCCAGAGAATGTGCTCATCGGGCCGCTCGACGTGCCGTGGATCACCGACTTTGGGCTCTCCACCTCTTCCAACATGACCTCCATGTCGCAGTCGACCGTGGGCGGGCGTGGCACGCTGCCCTTCAAGGCGCCCGAGCTCTTCGCCCATCCGCCGCACGTGGGGCCCGAGGCCGACGTGTACGCCTTTGCCATCCTCGCGTGGATCGTCGTCTCTGGCGAGCAGCCGTACACGAACATGCTGGCGGCTGCGACGTCGTTGCCGCAGGCGGTGGCCCAGGGCGTGCGGCCGACGCTGGCCGACCCGAACGAGGAGTGGCAGGACAAGACCACCCTGCCAATGGTGAGGCTGATCGAGGGCTGCTGGCACGCCGATTCTGCGCAGCGTCCGACTTTTGGCAGCGGCAGCGGCGAGGGCGCAGAGGGCGGAGAAGGTGGAGGCAAGGGGGTGAGGAGTCGTGTCGTCGCGATGCTCGAGAAGATGGAGCACTCATTCTCAAAGGGCTCCGATCTGGAGGCGTCACAGCTGGCGCTGGCGATGCGGCTGATCTCGACCGAATCTGAGGCGGAGACGCTGAGCATCTCCCTCGTGCAGATTGGCGCGGCACAGGGCGATGCGACGACGACGGCGGCGGAGCAGACCGAACTGGCGGAGGAGAAGGCAGCCTTGGAGACGTCGCAGGGCCTGCTGCGCCAGCATGCCTTCGCCGTGCTCTCGCAGATGCCCGGCGGTACTGGCGGCGAGCTCGCGAGCGCGCTGAGTGCGATGCTGCTGCAGCAGTCGGACATGTTCCGACATGCGATGCTGGAGACCGAAGCCAAGATGCAGAGTCTTGAGCGCAGCCTCAGCCGGCTCGCCGAGGGCGAGCTCGACTGCCCTCGCCTCTTTGTGCTACTGCCGATGGAGGCATCGAGCTCGAAGCTCATGCAGCTCGTCAAGAGGGAGTTTGTCAGGGACAAGTACCGCCTCGTCTTCCTCGACCCGGTGACCGGCTGTGCGGTGCGCTGCGGCCCCGACGGCGACGGCTACAAGCTGGAGGTACCCAAGAAGTGGCTGGTCGAGAACCGCAAGATTATCTCGGCCGCCCTTCACATTGTGAAGAGCTGCGTCATGGCAGGCCGCCTTGCGGGGCTGCCGCTGCCGTCGGCTGCCGGACTGCCGGCGCAGGCGGTGTCGAAGGCGGAGATCGAGGCGCTCAAGACCTTTGAGGCTGTGTATTCGGGCGAGGGTGTTCTCGGAGACGATGCAAGCAGCACGTCGTCCTCAGCCTCGCCGTCCGCGGCCAAGGCGGTGAAGGCGGCGACGGGCCAGGTATACAAGCAGCTGCGCAAGATGCTCAAGGAGCAGTGCAAAGACGAGTACCTCGTACACTGTGAGATGACCAAGGAGAAGGCGCGCGACGGCTCGATCGAGTTCGTGAGCGCCGGCAGCAAGGAACGCTTCCTCCACTTCGGCCAGCAGGCCCTGATCTGGAACGACGAGACGCTCAAGCAAAAAGCGGCGGCCAAGGCGGCGGCGCTCAGGGAAGTCGAGGCAATGGCCGCTGCGCCCGCCAGTAAAGCGAAGGCGGTTCCATTCGGCACTGGGGCGGGTGAGATGGCGGGCCCGGAACTCAAACCCACTGCCGCAACCAAGGTCTCGGAGCTCCAGAACCCACCGATCGTGTCCTCGTTCCTGGAGATGTTTTCGAAGCCAGAGGGTGTGTAAAAAACGCCCGACGTGGCGGTGACCAACAAGAAGGACAAGACGACGATGCTGCCAATCGTCGGCAAGACCGACGAGCGCGTCCGGTAGATGATGAGCGGCATGCACAGCTGCTGAGCCTGAGGGGTTTTCACTTCGGCTTTTGTCATACTTTTGGAAGGGGAAGGGGGGAGCGTGGACGTGGGATCGTCGGGGGTGGGGCGCCATCTTGGCGTCCAGAGGCAGAGCGTTACGTACGAGCAGCAGCTCAGGTGAGGAACTATGCTCCATCCTCCATGGAGGGGTGGTCCGGTCCCTTGTGTAAAGTGTCGTGCGTCTGTTTTACATGTGCCCGCATGCTGAGGCGCGGGGGCGGGGGGCGGGTCCTGACTCGCTTTGTGTTGGCTGTTGCCATGCGCATGATGGCCAGCGAGGAGAGACGACAGTGGCGCATGTCTGGCTTGTCGCGCTTGTATGCGAAGCCGCGAGGACGAGAGCGAGACAGTGAGCACGAGGTCGGTTGTGTCGTGTGCGATTTTTGATAGATGATACCGGTGTCATGTCGCGGTGTCAAGTGTGGTGTGCGCCGCCGGCGGAGGGCGCATGCCCGAGAATGGCGCACGTGCGTAAGATTCGACGCGGCGGTCCGACCGACTTTGTGTCCACACATGCTGACCACACACGCGGGTACGTCCGCGGACCGAGACGCTCCCCCGGCACGAGCACGACCTCCATCTCGTGAGCGGCGACGCGCGGCATGCGGCTCGGCTCGGCTCACGGTCGTGATCCTGAAAGTACTCGCTCTCGCAGCCAAAGGTCTTGGCGCGTGATTCGCTCCCTAGTCTCGGGATCAAGCCTACTGCGCGTACGCGGCCTGGACCTGGCCCTTGAGCTCCTTGATCATCTCGAAGCAGAAGTCGCGGTCGGCGGCGCCCTGCGCGAGCTGCTCGAGCAGTCCACTCTTCTGCAGCTCAGCCGCCTGTAGCCTCGACTGGAGCTCAGCCTTGTCATTCTGGAGCGTCTGACGCGCCTCGACGAGCATCGTGCGCTCGCGCATCGTGGTCGCCTCTGCCGCGCTCGCCGCGTCGCTCGCCTTCTTCGCCTCCGCCTGCGCGCCCACGAGCTGGCCCGCCATGGTACTCAACTGACGCTCCAGAGCGGCCACCTGCACCGCCTTCGCCTCCAGCTGCTGCGAGTGCTCGCGCTCGCGCGACGAGAGGGCGACGTTGTCGAGCCGCGCCTGCACGAGAAGCTTCTCGCGTGCCTCCCGCTCCTCCCTCAGCTCCCGCTTGAGCTCCGCGACGAGATTGCGCTCGCGCTCGCACTCCGAATGGCTCGCGTCGAGCAGCGCCTGCAGCCGTTGGATGTCCGGTAGCGCGCCCGCCTGTGCCGCCGCGAGCAGGCCGAGGGCCTCCTCCTTCTTGCGCACCGCCTCGACGAGCTCCGCCTGCATCTGGGAGCGCAGCGCCTCATTGGCGCGCTCAGCAACGTCTCGCGCCTCGCGCGCCTCACGCAACGCGGCTGCGGTGCCGCCGTCGCCGCCGTCGCCGTACGCGCTGACGCCGAGGGCCGACTGGAGCGCCTCGAGGCCGCTCGCGAGGCGCCCAACGTCCTCCGTCGCGGCGGCCGTGCGCTGCCACTCGGACTGCGCCGCGCCACGAAGGTCTTTGAGTTCCTTGGCCATCGTCGCCTTCTCGACCTGCACAGCTCGGAGCAATTCGGATTCCGATCGGCGTGCCGTCTCGAGCGCCTCCTGCGCCGCCTTGCGCGCCGCGTTGGCGGCGACCGCATCGGCCTGCGCGCGGTCGCGCTGCTTCTCGACCTCGCGCAGCTGCCGCTCGCTCTCCCGCAGCAGCCGCTCCCACGTCTTCTTATCGGCACGGCTCGCCTCGAGCGCCGCGTCCTTCTCCGTGCGAGCGGCGACCAGCTGAGCCTCGAGTGTGGTGACCACCTTGGCGAGCACGCTCTGGTTGCCCTCGATATTCTTGGCGACCTGCGCCATCGCCTTCGCGTCGTTGCGCGTCTGCTCCCACATCGCCGTCTTGTCTGCACGCGCCTCGTCCGCCTGCGCCGCAAGGACGCGGATCATCGCGTGCGCCTGCTCGATGCTGCCAAAGTGCTCACCCTTAGTCGCAGAGATCACCTGTGTGGCCGTGAAGGCCGCGCTAGCCGGTGACGGGCGCGCTGTCGTGTCCGGCTTGGTCATTGCCTCCTCCTCTGCCTTGTTCATCTCGTCCTCACGCGGGCTGATCGCATCCTTGCCGCCGGGCGTGCGCTTGGCTCCAGGAGGTCCGGGTGGCGGCCGGTTGCTCGAGCGCGGCCGCACGAAGGGCGATGCGCCGCGCGGCGCGCCGGCGACAACGCCGCGCGGCGACAAGCTGCGCACGGTGTTACTGCTCGTCGGAGCGCCGTCGGTAGGCGTGCTGCTGCGAGGCGAGGTCTGACCGCTGACGGTTGGCGCTGGCGTCTTTGCGTCGCGATAGCCCCGAGGCGAGACATTGCCAGGACGTGGTGGCTCGGATATACGCGGGCTGACCGTCGCCATCGGCGCGACTGGAGTGACGACGGCAGCAGGCGCGTCGGACGGTCAGGTGAAGCGTTGTCCTCGAATTCGGAATTCGATGAGCAAAATCTGAGACCTACACAATCATGTGGGGGAACCCCTTGCCTGAGGCAGGAGGGGCCACGCGTTGCTCACAATTCACGCCAACGGGATCCGAGTGAGTGGACCCTCGTGCGTGCGCTGATCTCTGTTCGACCACGATGCGCAAGACTGCGCTCTTCACCGACGACCACCACAACGGGATTCAACGCCACAACGCCGATGAGGACCTCTTTCAGTTGTACGGCGTGCACTATCGCATCCCGCCGCTCTTCGACCAGATGCACGCGGATCCGACCTGTTCATGGCTACCTGCTGGCGGAGCGTCGTATGCGCAGATCGCTCGAGCGATGCGAGGTCCGCCCGCCGCCAGCGCAGACGCTCAGAAGGCTACCGGGCGGCCGAACCCTCAGAAGGCTCCCAAGGAGCGTGCGGAAGCCGTCACCATCCAGAATGAGGCGCTGCCGTTGCCGGACTCTGCTCCAGGCTCCAAGGCGCTCGTGGATGATCGGGACGAGATCGATCGATGGCGCCGATCGTGGTCGGTGGTCGTCCGCCGGGACATCTTGCGTCAGCAGCGCGCCCTCGTCACGCAGCAGCGCGAGATGGTCGTGACTCAGAAGCGCACCGCACTTGCGGTCCAGAAGGAGGTCCGCAAACGCGCCCTTCGCGCGCAACGGCTCGCCTCGAATCCCCAGGTTCAGGTGCGATGCAAGCGCATCGCGCGCGACCTCATCACGCTGACGCCGGCCCTCGAGACCAAGAACAACGCTCGGCGCCTCGCGGCCGAGCACGCCAACCACGAGCTCGCTAACCAGACGCATCGGCGACCCCTCAGCGTCACATCTGCAGACCCGCCGGAGTGGGCCCAGGGTGGAGCCAGTCAGCGATGCGCCTCGGCTCCGGGCAGTGCCCCGCTCAGCTGCACGGATGGGGGTCCCCCCGACGTAGAAATGGGAGCACCTGCAACGGCCGCTGCCTCCGACGCGCGCGGTTCGACGCTGAGTGCCGCCGAGCGCTGCCTCCTCTCGATGCTTACCGCGGCGGCGCACAGGGGTGCTCAGGGCGGCGCGCATGCGGGTGCCAACGGCGTCGACGAGCGCATCCCGACGCACTTGCTGCCGCTCCTCGTGCAAGCCGTACGGGCGGCCAGGGCCCCCAAGGGTCCCATCGGCGGATGCGGCGCATTTGCGATGGTGACCACTGCGGAAGCTGCGACGAGCGGCAGCGCACCTTCTTTACCCTCTTTGAGCGTCGCGGGGGGGGTCTTGCCGGTGAGCGTGCCGGCCCTTGTGCGAGATCTGATGCATGCGCATGAGCCCATCGTCGAGGCCGACGCCGCGGGCCAGATGAAGGCCGAGGTACGCGACGCCAAGGCAGCCGAGCTGTCCGAATTGTCCCGTCTGCTGTGGCCTATGGGGGAGGAGACGGAGGCGCACGATGTGCATCGCATGTGGACGGGCAAGCTAGACGCTCAGACGATCCTCCTTGACGAAGCGAGGCGGCAAGTCGTCCCCGCAGGCGGCGAGCACTCATGGCGCGCCGCGTTTGTGCCGCGCGCTGTGGCCGCGCCACCGCGGTTGTAATGGGCGGCCCATTACTGCAATGGGCGCCACCGCGGTTGTAATGGGCGGCCCATTACTGCAATGGGCGCCACCGCGGTTGTAATGGGCGGCTCGGGAAGTTATCGGGAAGATCTGACCACGTACGAAGCGCCGATCGAGGCAACGTGGGTCCTTGTGGTTGTGCCGCGGAGTGCCTGTGCCCTCACAGTCTCAACGTGGGCGGGCGGAAATAGAAATGGGCGCGGCCTGGCGCCGATGGGAAGCGCCGCTCACTCTCACAATGCCAATATGTGAGCATGCGACGCAGCGGGCGAGAGGTCCGGCAGAGGATCGGCCATGGGCCCTGTGGTTGCCGGTATGGAGGCCGACCGACGGGGGGGCGGTGGGTGGTACGGAGCATTCGGGCGGTACGGAGGCATGAGGGGCGGCGAGGGCGTCTGTTGGACGTTCTCGTTGAGTGGGAAGGGGAGAACTCGGACGCGGACCTCTTGGACCGGACGTGGAGGATTAATGGGTCAGCGGGTCACGTCGCCTATATCGTAACGATCGGATCGTACCTCTCTGCGGACCTACACGACAAGCGGACGCGAGGAAGTCAGAAGCGGAGGGGCTGTATCTTGGTCCGCGCCCGGTGCCGGCTGCGAGTCGCAGTCGGCGCTCGCGGCGGGCTGAACGGAGGACGCGGCGCGGCGAACGTAACCCAACGGCACACTCAGGTGAGCGAGAGCGAGAGGCACGTGGCGGGCTCCCCGCTCGGCTGAGAGATTCCTCAGCACCGGATCTGGGACGCAGACACACAGATCGAACAGTACGGTAGATCGAGCGTTCTACTTGACTGATGACTTTCATCAGCTACGCATCAGTTACTATTACCGATCACAATCCCGCCCAGCAGTGATTCGGCGGCCGGGCAGCGAGCGGCAGGGATCATCCTCGACCCTGTCGCGCGCTGCCGCTGGGCGCTGGGCGAGATTGAAGATTGACAAGCAAACAAAAAAACGGGAAAAAACTTTCTCGACGCTTCGAAGATGACGTTAGGACCACCGGTCAGTTAGTAGTCAGTTTCGTCGCGGTCCCCCCGCGATCACTCCAAGAACCGATCGTGTTTTACCAGCTCTAAAACGAGATTTTCGTGTGTCAGTACAGGTTCCTTCATTCCGAGCGCGTACTCCAATTGTTTTCATAACCAGATGCTCCTTAGTGCGCGGCAACACGACGAGAGCCGATTGGTGCAAGGGCCGAACCGGTCAATGAGGAGTACGTCGCGGCACGCTGCCGAGACACGTGCAATTACTGCAGTGCTGGAACCTCGAAATCGGACAAACCAATCTGCGAATGTGCTACACATGCCTTTGACGGCGACGGAAGATGTACCATGGCAGGAAAGACCAGTGACATGTTACGATCGCCAACGCATGCAGGGCACGGCGGCGCACAACGGCATGCACGTCCACGTCCATGAGGCCAACCACAGCAGCCCCAGAAAGCATGTAGGCAGTGCACGGCTCGCCAGAATAGCCGAGGCAGACGCACCGGAACCTGCTCTGGTCAACCACTCGTGGGGTTCCGATTTTGGAACGGCTCGCATCTCCAAGATGGGGCGTGTTGGGCCACCTGCAGGCTTCGGAAAGGGTGAAGTGAGGCAAGCAGCACTAATTGGTACTTGCGTTTCGGGTGAGTTCCGCGCCCTCGACCGTTCGTGGCCCACATGGCAGCGCTACGTGGCCGGGCCAATGGGAGGCGTGCACATCTACTTCTTCTACCTCGTCGTGGCGAGGAAGCTCTGCATCCACACTGGGAGCTGCCTGCGTGCAAGTGGACCGAACCGAGCCGGACTCGGGAGTTACAGCAATCGGGTGCTGGTCGGGCCGTGGGCGCTTGTCAATGACAGTTGTGTTGTTGAGTCAGCCCTGCAACTTGGCATCCGGTTCGACTTGTGGTACGGCGAACCGCCTCTCAACCGCCGGTTCTGCTCACATACGACGCCAGGGCATGTCTCGTATCGTGTTGTGGCGCCGGACCAGTTCGCGAACCTCCAAATGTCATTTCGGATGCTAACCGACTATGAAGTGAGGTGGAAAGTTCGCTTCGACTGGGTGCTCAGGCTGCGTACTGATATGCTGCTGTTCACCCCACTGCCGCACCACGCGCAGCTCGCGCCAGGTGCACACCTCGTCAAGGGAATGGTCAACGCGATAATTAACGATCACACCGCACTTGTCTCACGAGCACACGCACCAGCATACTTCGAACTTGCGGAGGAATTCCGATGCGCCGTGAATGACACCACTGGTCAGTACGTACCAATGAGCAAACTGGTCGACAATAACTACCTGATCGTATCGAAGCTGTTGGCGCATCGCGTGCCGATCTGGCTGCTGCACATGGGTTACGTGCTCATTCGCCCGGGGCTTCCACTCGGCGAGTTCCACTATGACTGCTGGCGCCTCCTTATAAGCAACGCCGCCGTGCCTTTAACAAACTCGACTCCCTGGTCCTGGTACGGGAACGGCTCATTAGAGGGCAGGACAGGCTCTGACTATGGCATCTATTTTCCGTATTGCTGCGAACACCTAACCCCATCGTTCAACGGGTGCTTAAAAGGGTGGGGAAGCTTTAATGGCACGAAGCAGTTGGGCTTCTCCGCGGCAGGCTGACCATGCGAAACAAGACTCAAGTCTCGAGGGGGGTGTCTTGAGTCATCAAACCAGCGAGTCTCAATTCTCGAGTCTTGTGGTACAGTTTGCTACGTAAGTTCCGAGAAGGCTTCCGAGTGAACATCAAGTTCACATGCAAAGTTCACACACATCCAAAAGGTCCTTTTAGGAAACCTCATGCTGCTGGGGATGCTTGCTGGGGTTGTGCTCTGCGCAGTGGTTGCCGGCCTTTCGGAGACCGCACCCGGTCCTGCTATGTGGTACATGTCGCGCGCCATTCGCACACGCTTCGTCCCAGCAAAGCTTATAGTGAGCTCGGTCGAATCGACACCGAATCCATCAGCTTTCCTGCTTAAGCTCGACTCGCCACTTGAGGATGTCACCACCACAGAAGGGCTGAGGGGGCAGACGTTTTACAAGGGTCGCTGCCCGGCGTCGCTTACCGACGTGCTCGCCTGTGAGGGGGTCGTGTCGGTCTTCGTCGTCGGACGGATGCTCACCATCTCCAAGGACGCAAGGGCCTCGTGGGAGAGCGTGCTGCCGGCAGTCGTCAACTTTCTCGGTGGCCCCGGAGAGGCACTGGCGGCAAGCGGTTCGGTGCGTCCGACCTCTGCAACCGGGACAGTCGAGGTGTCCGTGACAGGTGGCGTGAGCATACGGCTTCAAGTGTCTCAGAAGATGCCCATTCAGGTTGAGGCAGCGGGCTGGTCAGGTGCATGTGAGCCGGTACGTGCGAAGCTCTCGGCGCGCTTTGGCAGCGCCATGGGCCTGCTCATCGAACAGTCGGGCGACGCTTTCTTCAAGGGGCGCGCATGGTTGTTACGCGGCCAGCGCTACCCTGAGCTTGACGAACCTCTGGAAGCCAGCAGCGACCTGTTAGCGGCCGAGCGTCGCGCGATCGCTGCCGCGCTTGAGGCCGAGCTCGCCGACATTGAGGCGGCGTACCCAGATGACCGGCTGGCGAGCCTGGTGCACGGCTCGAAGTCGGCCGCACGCGCTACGCTCGAAGCCGGGCGCCAGGACGACGACGACGCCGGGGACGACGCCCTTCTCAGCTTGGAGATGGTGGACGTCCTGGTGGACGAAGACGCGGCGGCCGAGGGCGAGGGCGAGCATGGGCCGACTGTGGCGCTGCGCCGGCTGGCGGCGTTTGTCGCCACCGGGCGTGGCGCTACGGGGGCGCGGCGCCGCGCGATCGCATACCTGGGCGGCACAGTGGGGCGGGGCGGGGATGCAGTGTTCAATGTGATCGCCGCGGCCTTCCAGAATGAAAAGGCGGCGGGGCTACGGCGCACAGCTGGCGACGCGCTAAGTGATTTGGGAGACGAGCGGGCGGTGCCGATCGCAATTGGCGCCCTCGCAGACCCCTCAAAGCTGGTGCGGTGGCGCGCCGCTCGTCTCGTCGGTGAGCTCGGGGAGGGAGTGGCTGTGGTGGCCGCGCTGAATCAAGCGCAGTTTGAGGAGGAGGCATTCGAATGCGCCTTCGAGATGAAGGATGCGGCGCGCAAGGTGGCGCTCCGCAACCAGGGGGCCATGGACGGCGGCGGTAAAGGGCCGATGTGGAAGCAGATCCAGGAAGGGCTGGCAGGAGCTGACGGAACCGACGGCTAGCCGCAGCGGCTGTACAGTAAAAGGACTAAGCCGTTTCTCCTTGTATTAGGCGCGGTGAAGCGTGTACGGTGCAGCACGTAGCAGGTCGCGCTGGTCGGCACCGGGCGCGGGCCGGGCACCTTTCGTTTGTGAAAACTTTTGTTGCTCATACCGCGTGAAGCGACTACCGTCGATCGCGATTAATGTGGCGCTGTGGTGGGCACATGCGCGGATGGGGCGAAACCTGCTGATCTCCCATCATGTCTCCCATTGAGTTCGAGCTGAAACTTTCAGAAACAGAATCGAACGTGGACCTGGACGAAATCCCATACTCAACGCTCAAGTATTGTGTACTTCTCCGAACAAACCAGCCCCGTCCCCCGAAACCCAAACCGCGCCTATTGGCTATTCCGCCGTAATAGGACGGGACGACGGACGTTGCGACGTCGCAGGAGCCGGAGGAGCGCGGGATGCGGGAAAGCGTGCCCCCAGCGGCCCAGGGAGACTGGTAGGAACCAGGGACCGTTCCCCACCCGGGGGCCTTGGCAGTCATTGGTTACATGTACCGTAGGGCTTTTATTTACCTAGTCTAAAGAGTGCGTGAGTGCGAACTTGACGGAGCGTAACCGTTATGCAGGGGACGCACCCTCGTCCCGTTGAGATGCCGCCGTCTTCTCTCGACCACGCTCATGACGCGAATATTGAAGCTATGAACCTCGCGACCCCTGGCAAGGACGCCTCGAACCCCGACAAGCCACCGCCGAAGAAAGCGCTCTTCTCATCGCCGCCGGCGCACACGTACACCACGGACAAGAATCTAACACCAAGCACGACCGAGAAGCGCAACACTCGGGAGAGCAACTGGGTGCTTCTGCGCGGAGCTAGCATCGACACGAAGCCCGAGCAGAGGGTCAAAGACACGATCGAAGTTATCGAGAACGAGCCACTGCTCGAGGGCAGCATGTTCACGAAGCCGCTTGAGGTGACCTCGACTGCTCTGGTCAAGATCACAACCGAGTCGCTCGACGGCTCAGCACTACACACGCATCAGAACCTCGTATTCCTGAAGGAAGGGCTCCCGAACATGCAGGCGATGCTCGTGCTGCCCAAGACGGCCTGCGTCGGCGCGCTCGCCTCGCAGCTCGCAGGGTGCTACGGCATTTACCAGCGCATTCAGCACATGACGCAGAAGGAGAATTGGTGCGACGCACGCCTCGCATGGATGAAGAAAGTGGACAAGCTGTTTGACACCGGCGACAACGGCGAGTTCGCGATGAGCTTCGAGCGCAGCGTTGACCGCCACAAGGATAAGATCAAGTACTGCTCTGACGCCATGGCACTTGGCTTCGCGTCGTGGGCGCTTCCGCAAGTGATCGACGCGCTCGTCTCGGCGCTCAAGCTTGAGGAAGGGATGGTCGCCGACCCTGATTGGGATGCTGCGGACGTCGACAACCCGGACAACGCGGAGAAGTTGGAGGCCATGCGCAAGCATTTCTACGAGTTCCAGACGGAGCTCAAGTCGGCGCTCTATGCGCTCGGGATTCAAGGACGTGAGCGCGACGACGGGTGGGTCGTCTACCCTGTGGACAAGACGGTGGAGATCACGGCGAAGGGGCTGGAGGTGCTGCGCCTTCCGCCTGGCGACAAGGTCGAGGTGAAGAAGCTCATCTCCACCGAGGAGTTGCTCTCCGGTGTCGATGTCTACATCGCGCCCCAGGCCGGCATCTTCAACATCAAGCGCGCCTTCCGCGAGGGTGGAGACGGACTCGAGGCCGTGATCACGGAGCTGGGCGACGACGTCAGCCAGGTCATCCCGCGCATCGAGATGGACACGGAGGCGACTGGGCTTATCAAGCTCACGCTCCGCATCAAGCTGACGGCGGAGAAGGCCGTCGAGAAGAAGCTGCAGACGCTCTGCAAGGACCCGCGCAACGAGCTGGCGGAGATCAAGGGCGTGCCGACGAAGCTCGCATCAGGCGACGAGGTGCGTATGATCTGGTCGGGCGACCTGGGCACGGCACGCGTGCGCAACGGCCTCAATCGCATCGCTGCAATCACGGCCGAGCAAGGCATCAAGAACTCGGAGGAGGTCAAGAAGCTCAAGGGCGAGCTGGAGAAGCAAATAAAGGTGAACGTCGATGCCATTCTCGAGCAGGACGCCAAGATCACGGCGTACTCCGCGCACATGCAAGGGCTCATGGACAAGCAGGCCTCAGTGATGACCGAGATGCAGAGCCAGCACGCTTCGGCGATGGAGGACCTTCACAAGCAGATGGCGGCGAGCGAGGTGGCGCACACGACGCACACGGCGGATTTGCACAAGCAGATGGCGGACACGGACGCGCAGCACGCGGCCGCGATGGACGACCTGCGCAAGGTGGTACAGCAGCAGCAGCAGCAGATGGGCGACATGCAACAGATGGTCCAGCAGCAGCAGCAGATGCAGCTCAGCTTCACGGCGCAGTTTGGCGATCTTTTCAACTTCATGAGCGCTGTCACCGCCGAGATGATTGAGCAGCGCAACGCGGTGAAGGCCTCGGTGTTGGCGATCAAGGAACTCAAGGACGGTCAGGCGGGGTATGTGGATGCAGTAGCACGGCGGCAGTGCGCGGTGCTGCGTCAGGTCTTTGCTATGCACACGCGAGTCACCGCCCTTGCATCTCTCGTACCTGCAGGTCCGACTGAGAAGCGACTGGTGGAAGACGGCGCGACGAGTCGAGACTTCCAGGCAGGAGAGGGGGATGGGACGAAGGCAGACGAGCAGGCTAATGGCGTGGGCAAGCATGGCGCGAGCCGTGGAGGGGACGTGCGAGCCCGCGAAGGAGACGCAGCCGTAGGCGCAGCTGCGTGCGCGAGGCTGGCCTCGGACACTCGAGGAGCCGATGAACCTAACGGGTCGGCAGAGCCCGGTGGACGAGTGCCCCATAAGAGCATACACTGTGCTGTGAGAGAGAGTGGGTGCACTCGAGATCGCCGATCCGGAGAGAGCCCACCATGGACCAATCGGCGAGGAGGGGCGAGTGGCATGCTAGACGGACTTTGTGGCATATCGGCCCTGGGCGTGTCATACGTCGAGTCTGTGTCTATGTCTATATCGATACCTATGTCGGCTTCGAGGATCAGTCCATTTCCAGTCCGCAACGTCAGAGAGCGTCGAGTCGGGCACGGCAAGTTTGGAGTTTTTGCGAGCACGCGTGGTTTCCATGCGATACTCGTTCTACTTCTCAGCTGCGCGGCACGCTGCGAGGCGTTCCCTGGAGTGGCTTCGTGCTGCACGACGATGGAGCTGCGACGCGCGGACGGTGCGACTCTACTATGTCGGGATACTACGGAGCTGCGCTGCTACGATCGGACGGCGTTGCAACGCTTTGGGATCACAGGGCGTGGTGCCTCGTGTGGCGACGGAGGGTCGGCGTTTTGGAAATGCTTCGACACGATCGGAGGTAATCCAACACCAATGGCGAGCGGCGCAGCCGCCGAACGAGAAGCAGAGCCAGAGCCTAGCCCGAGGTGGGCGCCAGATGGTCAAAATGAGAGCAGGGAGCGATCGACAGTCAGGCAATCATCGACGGATACGCCGATGCCTATTACGAATACGGCAGGCGGAGTCGAACTCATCTTTACGCAGCAGTCAGCCCGCGTGCGGGGAGCATCTTGGCGCGTTACGCGATGCAACAGCGCGGTAGCAGATCCGAACGGCTTGCGGCGGCGACGCCTTCGCTGGCACGTCAGCCGACGAGCATGGAAGAGGCTTATGAGGTCGCTGCGTGGGAACACGGTTGCAGAGATGTTCAATGTCGCGCTCTGGAACGCGCGCGAATTCCATGCGGACGCGTGCCCTGCCCACGAGGCCTCTCGGGCGAAAGCGCTGTGGATCATGCGAAGGTTACAGGAGGAAAATGTTGACGTCTGCTTCCTGCTCGAGGTGATGGGATCACAGGAGGCGTTCACAGCTAAGACCTATGGGCTGCGCGCTATGGCGAAGAAGGTTGGCTACGTTGTTCGCTGGATGGTTGGCGAGGGTGGGAGCCAGCGAGAGCAGCGACAAAGCGGAGTATCCTTTACCAATGGCATTGCCGTACTCGTTAAGCAAGCGACCTGCACCATCGAGCGGCACGTGCGGCTCGAGGAGAGGGTCCTGGGCGTATGGATCAAAGGTCGGGGGACAAAGGAGCGAATTCAGACGAGGATTGCTGCAGTTCACGGGCTGCATTACGACGGTACCTCGAACTTCGAGAAGCAGCTGCAGGCCACGTATGCGTGGGCGGCCGACCCAACGCAGACCGTGAAAGGATGTCTCGTGGTGGGCGATTTCAATTACGTTGCCGACGAGGCGTGGCGATCGTCGCACGCTACATTGAGCGCCAACGATCGGGCGTTTCGTGACTACAGCTCGCAGCCGGGGGCTGAATACGTCTTACCAGTCGCTTCACAACCTTTGGTCGTTTGGACTCGGAAGGGCGGGGACACTGCCGAGACGAGCAGCTCCGAAGGCAACGGATCCATGCTCGATGGAGCCGTCACGATAGGATCCGAGTGTGGGTGCTGGAGGAGAACGGTGGTGGACTTCGCCTTCAGCCCCGACGGTCCAACGACGGGAACAGCTAAACCGCTCTCTGATCACGCGTGGGTCACATTCTCCAGAGAGATTCCACAGTTGGAACTCAGAGGGGAGAAGCGACCTTTATCTGCACTACCAAGAGGGGATGTGCAAGTCAAGGACAGCTATCGAGATCGTGTGCGAGAAGGCGACATTGTCGAGGAGCTTTTATCGGTGCGAGGTTTGGTTCACGCGACTTCTTCTGCGGTTCGAGTGCTACGAAGAGCTGCGGAGCAGGCGGCGGCGGAGGTGCGGAGACGTCGGGAAGAACGGCCTCTGGAGACGGCGCACAGGTGGCGCAGGTGGCTGCAGGAGGCGTATGCAGCGCGGCACCAGGGTCTGGCACCGCACGAGGTGCATGGTGGTCTTTTCAACTACCACTCGCGTCTCTGGCTCATTCGCGAGAGATATAAGGGAGCTGGAGACGATGTTTGTTGGTCCAAGATCATCAGGCGCTGTCGACGGTGCTGGACGAGGGCGACTCAGAGACTTGTGTTTCGGCAGCAGCGGGAGGATAAGCGCCTTCGTGAACTATCGCTGAACATCGTCGAGGGCAAAGGCAGCAAGGACCTCGCGCAGGTGGCGATGCGAGCCTGGAAGGCGATCCGCCCGCAGCGCCTCAGCTTGGCGTTCGATCGATTTCACCCGAAAGATGACGTTCACAGCGCTCCAATCCTCGCGGCTGACGATCCGGACGCTTTCCTAGACGGGTTGGCAAGTGAAGGCGATCGACTAGTCCAAGGCTTCTCGTCCACTCCTCCGATCATTGAGGCGTTCAAGGCCTTCTGCAAGGTCTTTTGCCCAACCTATGACACACTACGTGGACGTGATGGCGGCGAGTGGGAGCTCACCAAGGAACTAACGTTCCCGGTTTTTCTGCAAGTGCTTCAGCGCGTACCAAGGGGGAAGGCAGTTGGATACGGCGGTTTTTCCATCGAACTCCTCATTCACGCCGATCGGGGGATCAAGAGGGCCTTCTATGAATGCCTTATGGCGGACTTGCGGGGAGGAGAATTCCCTCCGTCATGGCGGAAAGTCATCTACGTTCTGCTAACGAAGCCGCCGCCAAACAATCCCGCACTGATCTCCGAGAGACGAGAAATTGCCTTGATGGCGCAGGACATGAAGCTGATCATGCACATGGTGCGTGCAACGGCGTACCGGCTCATTACGGGTAGGCTTCGACCCGAGCAGTGCGGCTGGTTACCACAGGGTACGGCACTGTGTCGACGCCGGGCTCCCGTTGGCGGCCGTAATCCAGCAGGCGCAGCGCCTACATCAATCGATATGGATATTGTACGTCGATCTGGCGACGTTCTTTCCTCGCATCGACCGCGAGGCTCTCACCGTCGCCGAGCTGTTGGTCGGGCTCCCTCCGCAAGTTATTGAGCTGGTTGGGCAAATCTACGGCGCTGGACGTGCGGTGGCAGAGGAGGCAGTTGAGTGCCAATTCGACACGTCCGTCGGACTCAGCGCCTCTTTCCGAAATCACATGGGAGCCCTGATGGGAGAGGTGCTCTCTCCTGACCGAGCGAAAATCATTCTCAACTCGATCCTGTGGGCGATCAAATTGCACGTGCACGGAGTGCAGCTCTTTGGGTTCGGGGAGGATGAGGAGGGACGCATTCGGGCGATTGCGAGCTTGGCTTACGCAGACGATTGGGCGGGTACGTTTGGCAGCGAGGCTGATCTGAAGCGTGCCTGGGCGATATGGAGCGTCTGGGTCCCGATCTCCGGCTCCAAGCTGGGTATCAAGGGCAAGCTCAAGACCGTCGTCACCGGCGTCATTCGAGATGGGCAAGGTAAGGAGAGGGACATCACGGACCCGCAGCTTGTCACGCTCGATGGCGTTCGTGTGCCGACCCTTACGCGGAGCGAGGCCTACAAACATCTAGGGGTGCTGCGCGCTGCAATGGGCGGCGATGGGGCTGCGGCCGAGTCGCTCAAAAAGCAGTTGCGGGTTGCAATTGGGCGTGTGGCGCGCATGTACAAGCCGTCCAGGAGCGACATGATCTTGGTAACGAATGGCCTCTTCCAGGGGCTAGCGGGCTTCAAGTGCAGCACGGTGTATTACTCTTTTGAATGGATGGAGACCGTGGAAAAAGAGTGGAGGAGAATGTTCAACAAGAAGGCGTGACGAGACGCTACTACGCCAGCGTGCTTGCTGTACGAGGGCGGGGGCGGCGCGGCAGGAGGCCAGCGCTCGTCGAATGGCCTCGTGTAGCGTGTGTTCGTTCACCTCATCAGTACTCGACATTTCCCCTGTCCTGCTGCCACTAAGCTCAACGGTTCCGCCACCGACGCAGAGCCCGCGCTGATCCCAAGCCCTGTGCGCTTCGCGCTCCGGCACCGTTCCAGCGTCAAGACGATCTTCGAGACTCGCCACCGTCCTATCCCACTCCGTGCGAGCCCCAACGCTCAGCCACGGATAGATCCGACGTGCCTCATCGAACGACATCAGCCTAGAGCCCTCCTGCATGCCTCCGCATGCGTACATCTGCCCCGCCACCCGAATGCGTGCGTCGAGAAGCTTGGGCGCAGGCTCGATGCCAAGACCACCATGCTGCTCAGATTCAAAGAGCGCGATCGACTCCATCATACGGAAATGAGGGCGATGCTCGTGCAGCGGATCCCACGTCTCAGGGCGCTGCACCCATCGCCAGTTTTCCCCAGACGGCTTATCCCCCTGCAGGAGGCTCGAGATGAACATGAAGGTCTCCCCAAGATACCGCTGACGGCCTCGTAATTGCCTCTCGAGGGCGCTCGTGAGGTGACGCCAAGAGAACAACCGCGGGTCTCCCTGCGCTCCCCACCTAGACAAGCTGAGCGCCAGCGCCGAACGCGCCGCTGCGCGCTGGGAGGTGTCGGCGGCGTCAGAGAGGGCTCTGGTGAAAGCCACGTAGAACGAGGCGCAACCAATCGCCCACAGGTGCCGCCCGGTGAGATCAAGAGCGGCGCGGTGCTCACACCTTTCGATTGGGAATCTTCTTTTCGAAGCACGTTTCGTGGGATCATGAAGCCGAGCACCGAGGAGTGGTGCGTTGGGGGAGGCGACACTCAAGCGGATGCGCGGGGGGGGCGAGTTTTCTGTGACATCGATAGCGCAGAGGAACCGCGAGGCGGCGATGCATCGTGGCTTTGCCGGGCGGACGTCGACGAACAGGGATTTCTTGTCGGCTGGATGGACCGTGCGGGCGAGATACGAGCACGGTTTCAATTTGACACGGCGGGCTACCTTTGCTGGCGGGGTGGTCCCAGACTCGAACATCATCACCTAGCGCACCTCGACCCTGCGGTGCAGCTAGTTGCACGGGCGCGATTGGCGCTTGGCGAAGTTGACGTCCTCCCGGGAGATGGGACGAAGAGGCAGGCGACACATGTGCAGCTGGCCGCACAGCGCGGGCTGTGGGAAAAGCTCACGACGTGGTCGGCGCGTATCAGAGCGACACGGATCTACACGCTGGATGGAGGATGGCGCGATGTCAAGACGGACGGAGGGGTGGTGAAAATTGCCACGAGGGTGGCGATCGATCATGAGGAACATGTCCTCGGCGGGCGGATTTGCGAGGAAGACGTGAATGAGGACAACTATATCGCCGAGCTCGCCGCACAACTCGACGCGCTCACTGACGCGATCTCGCGAGGGACGGAGGAGAGGGTTATCATCGTCTTCGACGCCACATCACCGGTCAGGGCGATGCTTCGCTTTGGGCGGCTTAGCGCTCGTGCACGTGGGGATCGGCTGGCCGCCGAACTCCTCGAGCACTTTGAGCGTCTCCGGCGACGGGTGTCGGCCTTGGTGCTCATCTGGCAGACGTCGCACGTGGGCGAGCCAGTCAATGAGTGGGCTGACATGATGTGCGACAAGTTTGGAGTGGATGATGATTACCCGGTCCCGCGAGGCAAAATTGCTTTCGCCTCGATCGTCTTTCCGGACCATAGGGGCCCGGCACAGGCGTACGCCATGCGTGGCATGAGTCGGGCCGTTGCACAGCGCCTACGCAGTCGGGTGCAAGATACGATACTGCGTGATCCCGATGAGCATGTGAAACTGTTGGGAATTACACCAGAGGCTCAGCAGATATGCGATGAGATCGCAGCGCGGCGGTGTCAGTACGTCGACCAGCCGTACGCAGAGCCGCGAGCGCGACGAGTCTTGGCGGCTGAGTGGTGCCCCTTTGGCTGCACCGATCACGACGGGCGGTGGCGGGAGATCCATCCGTCGGCGGTAGCGCGACGACGGGCACTCCATCTCCCCGAGCTCGCGAACCTCATCGCGGCCCGTCTTGGGGCGCAATCTGGCGCGACTTGTGAGATTTCGCCACAAGAGCAGACGAACCTAGGCGGAGGCGAGGTGAAGCCGGGAGACGCGGTTGGAGGGCGGGGGCGGTGGTTCGCGCTTACGGAGCGATCTCCCACCTGGTGGCACTTTCAGTTCGAGTGCACAGGGGCGCCACTGTTGGCGGCGCGGAAAACATATGCACTTGCAGCGGTGGCGGCTCGACGATGCATGGTCGCCCTACAGAAGGGACGCGAGCTTGTCCCGCACAGCCAACTCGATGATCTCATTTTGCTCATACATCAAGGATTGAAGGGCTGGGAGGCAGAGGACAAGGCTACAGGGTCGGCGGCTCAACAGCAGGGCCTCAAGAATCGGATCCAGAGGGGATTTACTGAGGCCTGGGAGACAGAGTGGCTACGGGCAGGAGCCGCAGGGGCCGTGCGAATCTCTGGCTCGAGGGCGGATGCCAACGGACGATGGAGGCTAGCTCTGACGGAAATGGTGCTGAGTGGGTGCCAGTTGCAGAAACTAGGCAAGGAGAGCTGCGCGGAGGGGAGGAGGGCGTTCTGGGAGCGCCTCGGCGACCTTCGCATTCTCGGTAAAATCTTCGCAGCTTGGAGCTTCGCTCTCTTGCGCACCACGACGCGGCGGGCAGCGGCGCTGCGAAACCTGCGGTTGGCGAGGGAGTTTGTCGCGCGTGTCACGACGGGCGAGAGGCGACGCTTACGCAAAGAGGTCGAAAGGAGGCTGGCCGCGGTTGACGAGGAGCAGGCTGACAACGCGCCAGGCGAGTGGCTGCGGCTGCGAGCTTGGTTGGCGTGGCGCATGGTGCTCGCGCAAGGGCTAGGCAGAAGCGGCAGATGCATCGTCCACGGGCCGACGCGCGACTCCTTGTGCGAGCAAGTGCTGGAGACTTCTACGGGAAGACAGCAGGAGATTGCGAGGGCTCGCGAGGGCGTAGCGGCGTTGAGGTCGAGACAAAGGCGAGCGTGGCGGCGGTGGTTGCGCACGGGCGGCTGGGAGGCGTTCGACCTTTGCCTGCTTAAAAGGGAGAGGATCAAGAGGAATCGGGCGCTCGCGGCGCAGCGGGATGGCATGCGACGTTGGGCGTGCTTGGCGGATGGCACGAAGTGGCAAATCCTCACTGAAGCCGAGACGGAAGAACGGTTTGAACTTCGACATGAGGGTCTGCGGGCCCTCCTCGAACTCAAGCAGGTTCTGAGTGATGGCGAATGGAAGGCGCTGGGCATTCACAATCTGCGACTCGGGCACTTCATCAGGGTCGGACATTTGTTCTACGGGCCGGAACAGGCCCCCTCTTGTCACACGTTGAGTGGGCAGGAGGCGATGGACGTGGGCGACTTGGTGCGAATTGAGATCGACCCGCATCGAGCGAAACGGCGTCGGCAGGAGGTACTGAGTGCCAGGCGCGACGTTCGACAACGCGTGGCGATGGGTCCCGTGGTCGCTGGTCAGGAGGCTGACGATGGAGGACGTTGGGCGGTGCGTCGCATTATGGCGGTGCGCCGTCACGAGGGGCGGCGCGGTCGCCCTCTGGACGTACTCGTGGAATGGGAAGGCGAGGACTCCGACGGGGATCTCTGGGAGGAATCCTGGGTCAGCGTTACCTATCTCTCGAAGGACCTACGTGACGAGGCGAGAAAGCTCGAAGGCGAGCTGTTTGGGGCGCGCGGTGCGCAGGCGCCCAGCCGGCGGGCGGCGCGGCGAGATGAGGCGAGACAACGGCAGGAGAGAGAGAGAGAGCGCATGCAATGGAGCGCGCGGCTACGAGATCGGGCGAGAAGGGCACCTGTGTAACCCCGCAGCTCTCGAGCCGCAACCGTGGGTTGACTGATGGCTTTCATCAGCCTCAACTCCCGTGTTGTTGAACACCGTACACGCTTAGTATGCCTGGGGGAGACCCCCTCGCCACGTGTGCGCTGCCAGTGGGCGTTGTTTACTTACTTACTTACTTACGTAACCGTTATGCGTTAAACACGCGGTTTCCCCCCTCACGCTTCACGCCTCTTTGCGTCCTCAACCTCATCGCTTGCTCCTGCTGCCGGATCCATCTCGAAGGTGACAATGGTGGCGTCCTTCAAGAGCGCGGCCAAGTCAGTTGTGGAACTCACCGGCTGTCCGTTGATCGCCGCCACGCGATCACCCAAGTGCAGCCGCCCCGAGCGCATCGCCGGTGTGTCCTTGCCAATCGCCGTGATCACCACCTTGTCGGCGTCCTCGAAGCCGAGGCCCAGGCCGAAGCCTTGGTCACGGGGCAACCTTCGTAGCGTGACTCGCAGCCCTCGTCCCGAGGTCTCACTCACCGGAGAATGAGCCGGAGATTGAACCCGAGATTGAACCCGAGATCCGGTGAGTGAGGGCCATTGTGCTGCTGCTTGACCCTCTCCTGCATCAGATGCCTGCATGAGTGCCAGCTGCTCCAAGTGCTGGTCGCGCTCTTGTACGAGCGCAGCGATCTGCACCTTGAGGTCTCGGTAGTGATGGCGGTCTCGCATCATGGCGGCGAACGCCACTTGGCTCGCCTCCTCGAGGCCGCGGCAGCGCCATTCGTAATCAGCCTGCTGCTTCAACAAGGATTGATCCGCAGCTTCGCGCGACTCGGCCAGCTCTTGCCTTGTCGCCGCGTGTGCAACGCGCTCGTTGTCAAGCTTCTCAGAGACGGCTGAAACTGCCTTGGCCACAAAAGTCTTGGGATCGCCAGTGATCGCACGCAACAGTACCAAGACCACTAGCGTCAATGCGACACCGACGGCGACGCCAATCAGCCCGACCACCCATTCCTGAAAGGTGCCCACTTCCTCGACCAGAAGCACCATCTGCGGCGGCGGAGGAGAAGGTGACGGCGGAGGAGGGGTGTCTTCAAATAGTCCGTCCATCCCGCTACCCGTCTCGTTCGAAGACAGACGTCGACTGTCCATCCACATCTCTTCCACCAAATGTCCGTCCCCTGTGTGACAGGGAGTGCCCAGAGGCAGCAGCAAGACGGCCAAGAGCCGCATTCCGTGCCGGATGGCCGGCGGCATCGCTCGAGCGTGCGGCGGGTGATGAGAAGAAGTTTTTGGGGGAGGCGACAATTCGGTGCCGGTAGAATCCCACAGCGGCGCCGGGTCCCATTGGGAGCCGGCGCCATTGGCCGGTGCTGGCTGGGCTCTCGGTCGCCGACGCGGCCATCCCACCAGCGCGAAGATGGTACTCTCACCGCCGCTCGCCACTGCCGACCAAACCGTCCTTCAGCACGCCGAGCTGCTCCAAGTGCTCGCCGACGTGCGCAAGCGCAACAAGGGCGGGCGCAACGATAAGCATGACACAGCAAGGGTGCGGTTTATCAAGGACTTCGCGCTGCGTGGGCTGCGCTTCGGAAAGCTTGTGCCGACCGCGGACCTCGACATGATCCGC
>Ga0210243_100828_pt1 | contig 25614 bp, 18 predicted proteins | sample ChrtobMeP5a_32mM_FD_155461 | JGI IMG/M metagenome (GOLD analysis project Ga0210243, IMG submission 155461) | Chrysochromulina tobin associated microbial communities from unialgal haptophyte culture, Seattle, Washington, United States - P5a_32mM | ecosystem: Host-associated > Algae > Haptophytes >...
AAGGTGCGAGGAGCATGCGTGGCAGCGCGGCGTGGCAGCAGTACCTAAAGGAAAACCACGCGCGCCTCGTCCTCGGCGCGCCGAGCAGCCCTAGGCTGATCTTCCATCTCTGTCAACATCAGTCTCTCTGTGATTGAGGAGTTACGGTGGCCGCACGGTGGCCATGGTGACTGCGCGCGCGCGCGCGCCGGCTATGGCGCGCGTCGGTGGGCCCGCGGCCGGCTGGGGCGCGCGCCGGCGGGGCGATTTGCTGCGTCGCAGCGCCACCAGAGGCGCTGTCCATTCGAAGCCTCTTCGGGGGCCGAGGAGGAGGGTGCTCCGACACGCGAACGGAGGAGACGCATGCTTGGCGTCCTATTCTACACCGCAGCAGCAGCCTTCCAGGCGCCGAGCTCGCTGCGCCCACACAGCCCAGCGCGCCGCGGCACCGTGTTGCAGCTGCGCGGCGGCGCTGCACTGCAGTCCCTCGGTGCTCTCTACGCTGCATCACTCGTTGCAAATCCGATTGCCACCAAGTCGATCACGGCAGGGGCCATCTTTGCGCTCTCGGACGTTGCTGGGCAAGCTATTTCCCCGCCAAAAGATGGCCCCGATCCCAAGCGCACCATCACGAGTTTTGCTGTTGGGCTCTTGTACTTCGGGCCCGCGCTGCACTTTTGGCTCGGGTTTGTCACAAAATTGCTGCCCGACGTGAGCGTCAAGTCGACGCTGCTCAAGACGCTCATGGGCCAGTGCGTGCGCCGTCCTCGAAGCACGCCGCGAGCGTTTGCTCCGCAGCTTCCTTAGACACGCACAGCGACACGTCCTCTGCTGGAATGCTGTGCTCGTGTCAAGCGCCTGCACAACCACTTTCCCTGTGCCATCCCGCACGCCCAGTGTCCTTGGCGAGGCCTTGGTGATGTGTTGACGTGTGCCGCCGCCCCGCATCGCAGGATCTTCTTCGGGCCCACGGTCACGAGCATCTTCTTTGCGGCCTCGCTCATCTCCAACAACGGGTTGCTCAGCGGGCTGAAGCAGTGGCCGGCCAAATTGAAAAAGGACCTCATCTCAACGTGGGCGGCCGGGCTGTGCTTCTGGCCCTTTGTCGACCTGTTCGTATACAGCCTGATGCCGGTCGCATGGATCCCGCTCGGATATAACGCTGCCTCCTTCTTCTGGACGATCTTCTTGTCCTTGCAAGCAGCCAAACAGGCGTAAGCGGCCGCGGCGACCAGCACCAGCGTTGCCCTCGCATGCCGGTGGGGACCGTGTTAATCCAAACCGATACAAATCTCTGGTCTGGCAGCGTCTTGAGATTCTAGTGAGTTTGCTCAGGAGCCCTTTGGATATATTAAATTATTTCAGCTCATGCAAATAAAACAACCGGGGTAATATCGCGGATCGGGCGGCGAGACGCCAGGCCCAGGGAGAGGGACCCGCACCCGGTCGCGTAATTTTCCGAGGACCGTCACGTCGCGCGCGTCGGGACGGACCGATCGCCACACAGCTCACAGGCACGACTCGGCGATCTCACTGTATAGGGTCCTCGTGCTATCTCGACCCGTTGTACAAGTTGACCCTGCTGTGTGTACTGTAACTCGCAGGCGTCCTCGTGAGCCGTTTCACCACGGCCCGCACGTCCGTCCCCCATATCGAACTCGATGTACCCCAAACGCAGCCCATTCGGTCCACAACTTGCCCACTCCTCTTTACACCCCTCGTTGTGCTCGGCCAAGATCGCTTCAGCACTGATGCTTGTAGCCTCCCCCACTCCCCACCCACCCCACTCCCCCCTTCCCTCACTCCCCTCGTGCCGGGGAGGGGGACGCCCTCCTCGAGCTGCTCCTCTTATGCTCTGCCTCTTTGTCAATCCGTTCCATCCGTTTAATTCCTCTTTCATAGCAAGAGCGCCCCAGCAAGAGCGCCCGGCGAGGCCTAAGGGTCGATGCGAATTGGGCTGCAAGAAGAGAGGAAGAGGAGAGGTGGTCGGTGAGCACATCCATCGGGCTGCAGATTCGGAACGCAGATAAAGGATGGGCTTCGCCACCTTACCTGCCTAAAGTGGTCACTTGCCTCGTCAATTGCCTTGTCAACTTTTTAATCTCTTCTTTGGACTCAATCACCGCCTCAGCTTGTTTTTTTTCCATCGTCAGCTTGTACGTGACGTTGATGAACAACTGCCAGACCATGCCGCCGAAGCCAAGCGCTATGCAGACGCCCCACTGGGGGCCGTCAAGAGGTGCAGTCTGGATGGCAAGGTCTCCAAGCTGCACGACGATCACCTGGATGACAATGGAGAAGAGCAAGATGACAATGAAGGTGGGGTTTCTCGTGATGCCCGCCAAGACGTTGACCTCGCCATTGAGCTTGCGGCTGTTGAGCTCGTTGAAGAGGGTCATCATGACCAGAGCGTTGAACATGAGCGTGTAGTGGACGGGTGGGTCGTTGTAGTACTCTTTGGGGCCCGTGTAGGTCACCTTCGTGCCGTTGACATCGTACTCATAAATTGGCTCGTCGACGTACGCCATAGTACGCAGGTCGACGTACCTTGCTTCCTTGTGGCCCTCATAGAAGTTACCCCACTCGGGTCCCTTGAAGTAGATGACCAGGAGGGCGGTGAGCTGATAGACGGACTGCGCGATCATGTTGAAAAACATTCGCGGTTTGAGGATGCTTGCCGAGCGGTTGACTGGCGGGCGCTTGAGAACATCCATGTTAGGTGGTTCGGAGGCCATGGCGACCGAAGCCGCCGAGTCCATGATCACGTTGATCCAGAGCATCTGAATGGCCCGGATGGGCGGTTGCTGGTGGACAAAGATGCAGATGACCGTCAGGGTGCACGCCACGATGTTGACCGTCAGCTGGAACTGAAGGAAGCAGCAGATCGAGTCGAAGACGTTACGACCCCATTTGACGGCGGTCACGATAGAGGCGAAGTTGTCGTCGAGCAGGATGATGTCGGCAGCGTCCTTGGAGATCTGGGTGCCCGAGATATTCATCGCGAATCCGACGTCGGCGCGCTTGAGTGCGGGGGCGTCGTTGGTGCCGTCGCCAGTCATGGCAATCACCTGACGATCGGGGAAGATCGTGATTCCTTCGGCCAGCAAAGCCGTGCACTTGTCAGTGTTCTTGTAGAGGTCCGACTTTTGGAGGCCGTCGGCGAGGGTGAGCTTATCCTGGGGGGCCGCGCGCGCGAGGACGCGCAGGTACGGCCAGATCTCGTCGAACGCGCTCTGGTTGAACTCCTTCTTGCCAGTCTCTTTGTCCTCGATGTAGACGGACGCGCGGAACACCTTGCCCTCCATGGCGACCTTGGGCTTGGGGCGAAGCCCCGAGAGCGACGTCTCGTCCTTCTCGAAGTGGTGCGCCTGGAGGATGCCGGCGGCCGCGGCAATGGCGATGGCCGTGTCAAGATTATCGCCGGTGACCATGCGCACATCGATGCCCGCAGTGAAGCACGCTTGGATCGCCGGGGCCACCTCGGGGCGCAGCGGATCCTCGATGCCGATGACGCCAACCAACACGAGCTCCGTCTCGACGGCGAGAGCGGGGGAGCCATCGACGTTGAGCTGCGACGCATGAGTCGCCTCCCAATCAGGAGTGGAGGGGAAATCACGGTACGCGAGCGCAAGGTTGCGCATCGCCAACGACGACATCTTCTTCACCTTGGGATCGAGCACGGAAATGTCCATGGGCACAGCCTGCTCGCCACTGAGCATGGTGGTGCACCGCTCAAAGATAACGTCACTGCCGCCCTTGACGTACAGGCGCCACTTGCCGTCGCCCAGCGGCACAGCGTAACTCATCATCTTGCGCGAGGAAGAAAAGATCTGGGACCATCCCTGTTTCTGGGTCTCCGGCGACCGGCCGGTCGTCTCTTTACGAATCTGTTCGTAGTCGTGGCCGAGGGTGCCAACGCAGATGAGCAACGCGCACTCGGTCGGATTGCCCTTGAACACCGGCCAACCGCCGGGGGCGAGGGGCGGCTGGACAAACGAATCGTCCATCGTGCAGACCGACATGAGGTCGGCGATCAGCTTCGTCGTCGCCGCGGGGATCCTCTTCGCGAGGAGTGAGCCGGCGGAATCGAGGATTGAGCCGGCGGTATCGCGGGCCTCATAGTCCGAAGGCAGGATAAACTCGCCGCCAAGGAAGCAGGCGCGGACGGTCATGCGGTTCGCGGTGAGGGTGCCCGTCTTGTCGGTGCAGATGGTGGTCGCAGAGCCCATCGTCTCGCACGACTTGAGGATCTTGACGAGGTTGTTCTCCTTCATCATCTTCGACGAGGAGATTGAGAGGGCGAGGGTGACGGCGAGCGGCAGACCCTCAGGCACGGCGACGGCGAGGACGGTGATTGAGATCATGATGGAGTGGATCACGTGCGTCGCAACGCCTTCGTCCTTGTTGACCCTCTCTGGGAGCCCCATGGCCAACATGACAATAAGAGTGACTGCGGCGAACCCCAGGCCCATTGACGAAATCTGCGCCACCATCTTGTTGAGCTTCTGTTCGAGAGGCGTCCCCTCATCTTCAGCATCACCCTGCTTGCCGTACACCGCTTCCGCGATCTTACCAGCGGTCGAGTTGGGCCCCACAGCCACCACGAGCAGCTTCCCTGCGCCGGACACGGCGTTGGTGCCGGCGAGGATGTAGGGGTCTTTGCCTGCCGGCTCCTTCGAGATGAGCTTTGGCTCACCAGTGAGAGCCGACTCGTCCATCTTCACGTCCGCGCCGTCGACAAGAAGGCCGTCGGCAGGGATCGACGCCAGGTTGACCGAGTTGAAGCAGACGATGTCGCCGACGACGATCTCAGAATCTTTGATGTCGATCTGCACGCCGTCCCGAATCACGCGCTTCAGGTTGCCGCCTTTGAGGGCATCCTGAAGCCTTACGAAGAGAGCCTGCTTGCGATAGTTGATGATGGACCCAGCGTTCACAACAAAAGCACAGGTGAGCATGATCGCGAAGCCCTCGATCCAACCGGTTTCCTTGTGTTTCCCAAGGGTGCTCTCCATGATGATGGAGAGCACCGACATGACGAGCAGCAGCTGGATCGTCATATCGCCGAGCGCGTCCTTGCAAAACTCCCAGTAAGTAGTCAGCTTCTTTTCCTCGACCAGGTTCGAGCCGAAGGCGCTCTGACGGTGCTTAAAGTCCTCGGGCGTGTGCTTGCGACCATTCCTCAGGTCAGTTTCGAGCATGGACGCGAGACTTTGCGCAGGCGGAAGCGCCTTGTCCAAGTTCAAGTGGCTCGTGTCCTTCTCCTCCATCATCTTGACGAGGTTCTCGAGAGTAGGCCATGATACATTGTGAGGGGAGGGCGCGACTTTCGACATGCGCTTCTTGGAACTCTTCTGTCGGCCTTCAGGAGGCGAGACGCTGACGCATCGCCCTAGAGCCGAAGCAACTGAAGAAGTCCCTCCTTTCTCATTGTGAATGGGGGCGCACCGGGGGAACGCTACAATTTTGCAACAGTGATGTCTGAATTGCCATTGTTCGTCGACAAGATAGGATGATTGGTATTCTCATGAGACTGGTATAGGATTCTGGTATCCTTGGTATCCTAGGATCCCTGGAGGTATCCTTGGTATACCATGTCATGCCATGGGCCGGGAGCTCATGGGACATAGGAACGATGATGTAATCGAAGGACATTATTGGCGCAATTATTATCCCCAATCAGAATCACTGAACAGGCCCCCGGCGTCCTCACCGCGCGCGGGGCTATTAAGGAGCCCCCCCGGGCGCGCGGTTGCCGACGGTGGACGCTCTGTCCAGGTAATATACCTGAGCGCTGCCCGGAATCCTCGAGCCGCGATGAATCGGATTACACTCGATTACAGCTGTTGCGGTTCGGTGGCGTTGTCGACCGGTCGGACCCCCGCTCGAGGAGCGCGCGCGATTCTGACGCGCGATCGTCATCCTGCGACGCGGCGTCGCTGGCCGCCCTGGCAGCGTTCTCCGCCGCCTTGTTCTGCTCTGCGCGCTTGTACGCCGTGTAGCCGGTGACGCCGCTGAAGGCGATCGCATAGCCGAGGTATTGGACTGGCGTGACGATGGCGCCAGAGACGGCAACCGACCAAAGGATGAGGAGCAGATCCTTGAAGACGCCGGCCACGTTGAGCGTGAGCGCGGATGTGTGCTTGATGAGCGCCATCGTCGCGATGTTCAGGGCGAAGGCGACGGATGAGTTTGCGACCAGTGTAAGGTAGCCTGTGCGCGCGAACACGCCAAGGTCGGCGAGGACCACGGGCGCCTCGAGGTGCGCCCACGGCAGCAGCAAGCACAGCAGGCACGTCGGCGCGATGTAGTACAGCGATGCGATCGACGACAGTTTCACGCCCTTGTTGACGAGGAGGATGTTGACCAGGCACAGCCGCATCGCCTCGCACACCAGGGCGGCCAGCTGCAGCGTCACGCCGATGTATGAAAAGGAGATCTGGGCGACGCACGAGGTGGTGACGCCGAAGGTGATGAGGAGGATATAGCCGATCAGCTGCACGTTGGGCGACTCCAACCCGAAGATGAAGGAGAAAAGCAGCACGACGACCGGCGTGGACGCCTTGATCATCTGGATGAAGGCAACGCTGATGTACAGGTATGCCGTGTTAGAGGCGACAAGTGAACCGGCAAAGCAGAGGCCGACGGGCAAGATGGCACCGCCCCACTGCGCCATCTTCATCGGTGGCACGTCGACCCAGCCCATCGCGCTCCACAGCATGGCGCACACGGCGGAGAAGGCCATGTGCATCGCAACGAGCGTGCACGGGTGTGGAAAGGTGCCCGCGAGCAGATACTTGTTGAACAGGATGATGCAGGAGGAGAGAAAGATCCACTGGACAACCAGGAAAGCGGCCCAGCAGAGCTCAACGAAGTTCATCGGCTCAAACCTGCAGCGGCGGACCCCCGAACTAGAGAGCCTGCCTAAGCAAGCGAAGGTCCCTTCAGAACCGTTGTCGCGTGAACGTTCACACCAAAGACGCGACAACCGGTGCTACGCGTGTGTCGTGTTAACGAGCACACAGCACTCTTCGCACGAGCGTCTATGAACTTCGTGCTATGCAACACAACGCGCTTCGACCGTGCCCGTAAATTTACACGCCTGTCGTTACACGGAACGTGGAAAATGCCAAAACCCAAAAATTCATTCTCATAACATAGAACCTAGCCTCGTGCACCTCGGCACGCGTGCAGGCACACAGGCGCTGCCCCAATTTTAATGCCTTGACTGTTTTATCGAAACGAAACGACAATGGCAACTCTCCAAAAAGCATCGCTCGCGGGAGCAAAACAGAGCCACTGCACGCGCAAGTCATGGTGGATTTGGGCATGACGAGTGCGTGACCGCGCATCGACCGAGCGCTCGGTCGAGCGAGCCGCTGCTGCTGCCGATCCCGATCTCACGCGCGCCCCCATTGCTCTCGCCCGCAGATGACTTTGCGGACCGCGATGGTGGCGACATCTTTGGCACCAAGTCAAAGCCCGGAATCAAGCGAGGCCGGTACTGGGACGACCGCCTGCAGGCCTGGACCGACAAGCCCTCGCCGGCGATCGAGCGGCTGATGTACTCGGAGGCGACTATGCCCGGCGATGTGGCGACGATGGACTCGACGGGCATCGCTGAGGGCCAGTCGATCTGGAACCGCATGGCATCCATCATTCGCGCGCGCAGCCTTGACATTCGCATCCTGATGGATGCGCACGACCGCCGCAACTTCGGCTTTGTCGACATCCCAACGTTCCGCCGCTCGCTGTGCTACGCGTTCGACAATCAGTGGATCGATCTTGCAATGACGTCCGAGGAGCTCAAGGAGATCTGCGCGCCATACCTGACTCGCAAGCCGAACGCCAAGGGTGAGCCCGAGGCATTTGTGATGTGGCAGAAATTCACCACCGACTTGCAGGCGCTCGCCGACAAAAAGCGCCCGACGAACGACTTCCTCGCGCGCCTCGCGGAGGTCGAGGCGCGCGAGCGGGCGTCGGCCGCTCTCGTCGCCCAGTATGGTGTGACCGAGTTCGAGCTCAAGAGCTGCCTGACCGCGATCAAGGACCGCCTGCTCACGTACAACAAATCGCTCAACGATGCCTTCCGTCGCATCGACGGCAGCGGCAACGGCTTTATCTCGGCCGAGGAGATCAAGACGTTCTTCCGCGATGCGTACCTCGGTGCGCCACGCCCAGGACAGCGCGCACGCTTCGCCATGCGCGCATGGGCGTGCCTGAGGCGGCAGGGGTGGAGGGGAGGGGGGGGGGGGGGGGGGGGGGGGTGGGTGCGGGGCGGGGGGGGGGGGGGGGGGGGGGGGGGGGGAAGGGCGTTCGTTGCCGTGCCCTGCGGCGATGGCGCTGATGACGGCGACGGCGGCGTCGTCGTCGGCGGCGGTGGTGGTGGCGGCGGCGGCGGCGGTGGCGGCGGCGGCGGCGGCGGCAGCGGCGGCGGCAACACACGGGCATACGTGCACTGTCGTGTCCCGCTTGGCCGTAGTGGCGTTTCCCGCTTGGTCGTAGTGGCGGCGGCGCCTTGGCGGCTCGCGCGTGGAATGAGCGCGTGGAATGGCCGATCCCTTGTGCCCCCGCGCACTGCACCACGCATCCTTCATTGTGTACTGCCCTCTCGTCGTCCGCAGGTGACGTTGTCAACGACCGGACACTCGCGTGCATGATCGACATGGCGGACCTCAACGGCGATGACGAGATCGACTACTCCGAGCTCTCGGCCGTGATCGAATGCGACGACATTGTCGAGCTCGCGGCGCTCGTGCCCGACAAGAAGGTGGTCTCGGCCGCGAAGACGGAGGCCGCGATGAAGATTGGCAAGCACGGGTGCACTGTGGGCCAGCTCAAGGCGGCCGCCAAGCTCATCAAAGAACGGCTGCTGATGAAGAACGCCACGGTGATGAAGGCGCTCCGCGACGTGGACGAGAGCGGCGACGGCGTGCTCTCGCGCGAGGAGATCATCACCCTCCTCAAGCAGTACTACCTGATCAAGTACACCGACTTCTACACGGGCGAGGTGCGCGGCGACCTCGACATGTTCGTCGTGGACACCCTGCTCGATTTCGTCGACAAGACCGGCGACGGCATCATCGACTACACCGAGTTCACCAAGGTTCTCACCACGGACGACATCATGGCCGCCGGCATCGTCTCCGGCGGCACCTCTATTTTCAGCTACAAGAAGGGTGCAGAGGCGAGGCATCGGCCCGAGGGCGCGTGGGGCAGCAACGCGGCCACTGGCTTCGCCTCCTCTTTGTAGAGAAGCGCTGTTCCGTGGCGCTTGGCCCGAACCCGACGTGTCGTGGGCGTGACAGGGCGTGTGAGGCGGGTGCGGGGCGCTGGCCGTTGCCCGTGGGCGTGTAACGCGGCCCAGCGCGAGAGCGAAGCTGGTAGCAGCAGCGCCGCAGCAGAGCCGTGGTCACTAGGTTGAGCGGGGCCCATCTCGATGACGGGGTTGTGACAGCGAGACGAATCCATGTTTGGGGCGTGTGATGTGTTTGCGTGCCGGGATCAAGGGCGATCGTGCGCGACGCCGCGGATGAGATGGATCGGGGCCCGCGTGCCGGAGGCACCGCCGGTTTTGTGAGATTGATAGAGAATTGTTCAGTGTGTTCTACCGCTTTTGCCGTGTCGACGTGCAAGGCGGAAGCGGGCGATCGCCGATCCCGCGATCCCGTTATATAATACGTCGCCAACGTTGAAATTGAATTTGGCGAATTTGGCCCAAATTCCAATAATTCAATGTCGATGCCAAATCCGATCCGTAACTTTCGGGTTTGGTTGAGCCGGCCATGGAGCCCGGCGCGATCCGCGCGCGTTCTGGCGTTCGGGCCGCCGCTCCCGCCGGCGGTCCGATCCGCGCCGCCGCTCCCACACATCGTACGGTATACGAAACGCCACACTGTGCCGGGGTGTCGTGTCCGCTCCGGCCGGGAGGGCGGGGCGAGGAGGGAGCCTGTGGAGTGTGGGGTCTCGCCTCGGCCCGCGGGCGTCCCACGGCCACGCACCACCATTTTCTATTACTCCTCCCTGTACTGCTGCAAGTCAAACTTGAGCAGCCTGGCCACCGACTCGACGTCGGCCTCGGCTGCCTCGCACCGGAAGCGCGGCGCGTCTATGTGACCCTCCTTTGTGACCCGCGAGAAGAGGCGCAGTTCAAGCAGCCCAGCCGCCTGCACGAGGAGCTCGGCGCGCACCGGCGGCCGTGCCGAGACGCGGCCGTCGGCGTTGGCACGCGCCACCGCGCCGGCGCCGCCGTGGGCGATCGTGGCGGCCGCCAGCCTCGCGGCGGGCCCGCCGAGATGCTCCTCGAGCGCAATCGAGCTGTAGATGGCGAGAAGACGGTCAAGGGTGAAGGGGTGCGCTGTGTCGAGCAGCTTGGTCTTGCGAGGTCCGCCACCACGTCGCCCTGGCTTCTTGGCCACAGAGGAGAAGAGAGCCAAGTCAGCTCGTGGGGGCAGCCGCGACGCGAGGAAGCCGGCGAGGAGCAGCCACTGGGCGCCCACGGGCAGCTGCAACGCACTCCCCGAGCCGGCGACCGCGGCGGCGAGCGCCGCGTCGTCCGCGTCCGCGTGCAGGCCGTCGCGAGCGTACACGCGTCGCATGGCGCGCTTGAGGTGCGGCTGGATCGCCGCATGGAGCTGCCGCGTGTCTCTGAGCTCAAAAGGTCGGTCGGGCGCGTCATCGGCACTCGCACTGCCCGCCGCCCGCCGCTGCCGTGCAACGCCGAGCTCGTTGAACGGCTGATCGCGTGCGGCGTTGCCCCCGGCCGCCGCTCCTCCCGCCGCTCCGCCAGCCGTACCGAGCAGCACGCCATCCGCGACAGGCTTGACGTACAGCGGGAAGAGCTGGCGGCAGATGTGGCGCAGCTCGTGCGTGTCGCGGCAGATCTCGGAGAAGAGATCGACCACCGTGTCCACGAAGGCCTCGAACGCGTCCGCGTACACGGGGCGCTCTGCGCTGCATGAGCCGGACGCGGACTCAGTGGCAGACACGGCGGCCTGCGAGGTGGCGAGTGCGGTGCTCGAGCTCGCTACGGCTGCTGCGTCGGCACCGCAACCAGTGCCGTCGCCGCCCACGTCGCCCACATCAACGGCGCTAGCGGCGGCGCTGGCGGCGCTGGCGGCGCTGGCGGCGCTGGCGGCGCTGGCGGCGCTGGCGGCCGCGGCGCGCGCACATATGCGCTTGCGAAGCGCCGACTGCGCTGGAAGCACCTCATGCACGTCGCGCTTGAGGACTGTCTTGAGGCCCACCATCGAGTAGCCACCAAAGCGGAATTGAAGCACGCGCGGCTCGCCGTCGCACGCGTGCTGGAAGTCGGGCCAGAGTGCCTCGCCCACAAAGACAGGCAGGACTGCGCCCGCGGCGGTGTGGTCCTCTGCGGCGCCAGCAGCCACGGAGGCGGCAGCCGCGGCGGCGCAAAGAGAAGGCAAGGCGATCAACACCTGCATGAGGCCGCCGCCACGTGCCGAGAGCCGCTCCGCCTTGTCGAAGACGAGGCACACCCGCTTGCGCACCGCGACCAGCTGGCGCAGGCCGGCGACAAAAGCTGCCGGGCTGTCGCACGACGACCAGCACGAGTAGCCGTTGCTCGCCTGCGGCCGGTGGCCAGCAAGCTGGTTGAGCGCCGACTCGAAGATGGATTGCGGCGTCGGGTGCGTCACACAATCCACAAAAGCCGTTCGGATCTCGAGTGCCTCGAGCACGCCGCTGAGAACTGCACTCTTGCCGCAGCCGGACGGCCCGTAGAGGTAGAGCGGGATCGCTATGCCAGGCTCGCCGAGGAGTGAGAAGAGTCGCTCGCATTCGCGCGACCGACCCGGGTACCGTCCCTTGAGCTCGTCGAGGGCGCAAGCCCGCATCGGGACCATTTACGCGCGAAATATGAGAGCCCAAGAATTGCATCCCAGTAAGACACCTTGTCATTCTTCACATGCACGAGACTGTAAGGAAATTTGAAAAGGTTGTTTGGATTTTGCCGTTTCGAACACCGCGAACATGCTGTCGACGTCCTCGGACGATGAACATGCTCCTCGCGCCGCCACCCGCGCTGGAAACGGCATCTTCGAGCCAGCCATCCGCCGGGTTGTCGAAGCACGCGGCAGTGACGGCGCAGCGCATTCTGAGCGAAGCCGTCTCTGAAGACCCTCAGCTCACAGCGGCTCAGATGGCGCTCATGACCACTTCGCTGCCAGCCGATGAGCGGTATTGGCTCGTCGAGGGCCTGTGCAGCGCGTTGCAGCGGACGGGCGAGCGCGCCAACTATGGTGATGAGGAGGTGGCGCTGGCCGTCGCCAGCCCGCTCGCAGTTGCCGCGGAACAGCACCACGAGCAGGTGAGCACGCTCAAACATGAGGTGAGCTCGCTCAAGCGCGAGCTGAATATGCTGCGCTCGCGCGAGGAGCAGGTCGAAGCCACGTTGCTGTGGCCGTCACTCAGCGTCGTCTCGCGGCAGCGGCTACTCACCCGCGAGGGGCAGAGCCGTGGCAGCTCCGGCGCTGGCGGGCACGGAGTCGGAGTGGGCGGCCTCGGCCCATCCCGCCCGACGACCGGCAGCCTCGGCCTCGGCATGGGCATCCACCTGGGCGTCGCCGGCACCCACGCTACCGCGCTCGGTTATGACGGGCGCGAGCCCTTCCTCCCCTCGGGCTTCGTCGACCCGTGGCGTGGCACCGCGGGCTCGCCGCTCCCGCGCACGCTCTCCCGCCGAGGAGAAGCACGCTCGCACTCCTCTTCGTCGCTGTCGCACATGCCGTCCCTCCCGCGCACGCCAGCCTCGCGCCCCACGACGACCCGCTCGGACCTGGGGCTCATGACGAAGCCATCAACGCCCTTCTTTCCGCCACCTCCGGGCTCAACCGGCGATTTTCCGTCAGCGCCACCCGGCTCGGCTGCCTCGGTCGCAGGCGCGGTCCGGCCTTCCCTATCACGAGCGAGCCTCTCGCGTAGCTGCTCGACGCCGCAGCTTGTGCACAGGCAGGGGATGCCGGCCAATGTCTCCTTCCTCGGCCGCGATAATGCACTCGGCCGCGACGGCGTCGGCGAGCCTCGGTACTTCTTCGCGCCCACTGGCGAGGCTGAGGCCGCTGAGTCGGCGCTGGCCGAGGCGGTCTTTCAGCAGCATCAGCAGCACCACGAGCTCAGCTTCCTCGACGGCGCCTCGGAGCCGCGCTCGCCGCCCTTTGGGGCCCTACCGTACGATGCGAGCCCGCCCGCAGACGCCGAGGATGCCCAGGTGCACAGCAAGCACCACCACCACCAGCACCACCAGCCTTACCAGCAGGAGCAGGAGCAGCAGCAGCAGCGCCGGCGGCGGTGGCAGCAGCAGCAGCAGCAGCAGCAGATCGAGCAGATCGAGCAGATCGAGCAGCTGCTCGATGGCGACTCGTCTGCGCACGAGAGCTTAAGCGCACGGCTCGGCCGCCCCATTTCCGAATACCTGCGCCTACCCTCCGCACCGAGCACGAGCGCATGCCATGGACTGGCGCCGGGGACGATGGCACAGCGAGGCTTCATAGCCAGCGTGGCCTATGCTCCCGGAGCCTATGCCCCGGGCCGCGCGTTGCGCTTGAGCAGCACTGTCACCCGCGCGGCCACCTCTCCCATGCGCAGAGGCTCACGTGCCTCGCTCCACAGCTCCTCGTCTGCCACTGCACTGACCCCCCGAGGCTCACGTGCCTCGCTCAACAGCTCCTCGTATGTCACTGCACCGACCAGCAGCCGCTACGCAGCTGAAGCAGGCGCCTCATCGGGCGGCGGCCTACCTGCAGAGTACTCTGCCGCCGTCGCCAGCTGGGGCAAGCCTGCACGGCCTGGTGTAAGCAACTCGATGGAAGCGGCCAGCTCGACGCGGTGGGCCTCGGGTGGACCGCCAGGCAGCCTCGAGCGCACGGACCTATCCAACGGTTGCTACACTAACGCCCTCGGCACCAGTGCGGCCTCTCGCGACTTCCGCCACGACGTGGTCGCGCCCGACACGCTGTCCGTCTGCGGCCCAGGCAGCCTGAGCTATGGCGGTGGCCTGCCCGCCGCGGCGACGGTCCCATCTGCCGCCATGCCCGCAGGCAGCACGAGCAGCAGCCGACATGGCAGCGGCCCGCTACGCACGCCGTTCGGCTCGTCCCTCGGACGGGGTGGTGGCCTCTCGGGGCGCAGCTTCAGCCGAGGGCTGCTGCTCGTCGGGCCTCCACCCACGCCAGCCGAGCCCGGGGTCATTCTCAAGCGAAAGGGCGCGAGGCCGTTGAAGCCGTCGACATATGTGCTGCGCAAGGCCGCGCCATTCACTCCCTTTGCACACCACGAGCTGCTCGACGCGGCGGCCGTGCTGTATGCTGACCTGGGCGATGCGCAGACGAGACTTGCCGACGCGAAGCGCCATCAAGCCACACTATTGGCGGCCAGCCTCAATATCAGCCTCAATACCGACGTGTTCGCCTCCTCGCTCGTGGCGGGTGCGCCACCCATAGCCTCCAAGGCGCCCACCGCGAAGCGCCCTTCCGGCTATGGGGCGGTGGGCGGTCGATGAGCGAGACTCATTCTGATTACTGTGCAGTACTGATTTGGACCAGTACTAACTGATCTGGATTCGGGAGCTGGACGACAGGTGACACCTATTCTTCATCTCGCGCGGTCGTGCAGATTGCGGACTGCAATTCCAATCGGGTGGAATGAAATATGAAAACCACTATAAACGGCACACACCGCCATGGTGTTAAGATGTAGGTGCATGTCCACGTGTGCCGTGCCCGGTGACTCTGACTAGTGTAATCGGGTGTGCGAATCGGTCTGTGTGTCAAGTCAAAAGTCAAGTCTAAACATAAACAAAAAAAGGAAATTCGCTCTGACTTGACTTGACTTATTCATAGTGAAGGGACGACACATGAGTCATGTTGCGATGCTTGCGTTCGCTCTTGAATTATCGAGGCCTCACTCCCAATGCAATCGGCAGGCGTGGCGTGCCCCCATCGGCAGGCGCGCCGGAAGTCCCGTTGCAGCTACAGTCGCGGCGGCACTGGAGGAGCTCGCCATCTCACGCACACGGCAGTGGATCTCTGACCACGTCATCCGCCTGGGGTTGTGCCCATTTGCAGCCCGACCTTTCCAGCAGGATCGAATTCGGTACGTTGTGAGCAATGCGACCACGGACGAGGAGTTGCTCGAAGATTTTTATCTAGAGGCGGCCCGACTCATCGAGACGCCTGAAGAGGAAATTGCCACCTCATTTGTGATAGCGCCGTACTACAGCGACGGAATTGATGCGTTCTACTGGCTCTATGAGTTTCTCGTCGACACACTGGAGGAGGCTGGCGAGCATACAGAGGCCCTTCCCCCCATCGAACAATTGGTGGGCAACCGGGTCCAGCCAGCGTTCTTCCACCCGCAGTGGTCCTTCACCGAGTTGGAGGAGGACGCGCCCCTCCACTTTGAGAAGCGCGCACCTACGCCCGTGATCAATCTACTACGGCGGGCACAGCTCGATCGCGTCGTGCAGGAGGGCATCGTCCGCGGTGTTGTCATCAACAAAGAGATTGCAGAGCACAATGCGGCCGCTTTGGAGGCGGAAGGCTTCGAAAGATTGCACTCGTGTTTTGCACGATGGCTCAACAACGGGAAGATGTCTGGTATCCGTTAGCACAAAAGGTCGTACATTTGTAGTTTTTTGGAGAGCCGCCGATCATTTTTCCTTGCGTTTCGTGCAGATTGCCGCAGTCATCACGACTGAGAGCAGGTGGCACAGCGAGAGACGCGAGGCAGAAAACTAACCATGTTGGCTTCGCGTATGCTCCGGCGCCGCGGCATGTGCACGTTCCAGATGAACATCAAGGCCATGGAGAAGAAGGCCAGCGCGCTCGCCCCCTCGCTGCCCGCCGGCTTGAAGGAGATCGCGGAGCAGGGCGCGAGCATCTCTGAGGAGCTCTCCAAGTTTGCGAGCGAGCGCCCCGAGCTGTACAAGTCTGTGCTGGACGCCATCGCTAAGGCGGACAAGCCGGGGATCACGGCGACGGTTGCGGTGGCCAAGGATCCGAAGGCGTGCAAGTACACCCTCGAGGGGACCATGTTGCACGATCTGATGCAGAACGTCGCCAAGGTAGACCGGCGCATGAAGGTGGTGGGCGAGCTCGAGGTGACGCTGACCGCTGCCGACAAGGCGGCGATCAAGGCGTCGCAGGCTGCCATGGCTGCCGATATGGGGATTGAGGCCTCCATGATCAGCGGCGGCATTCCCGACAAGATGAAGCTTGCCATGTAAGGTCTCCCCCCCTTCCCCCCCCCTACGTGGCAGCGACGAAAGCTTGCGGACAGCTGAGGGGACTGTCGGGCTGAGGGGACACTGACAGGGTGAAACCTGTGCTCAGCCCCTCGGCCCCGGGTCCGAAAGCTCTTCGGAGTGCTGTGCTCTCTCTCTCTTTCTCTCTCTCTCTCTCTGCGCGCATGGGCCCGCATGGGCATGCGCGTCTCGACGCCGAGGCAAATGATTTATTTCGTCCGATTATGTTGTGTTCGTTACACACAGACATGTGTCCTAAGGTAGAACCGCGTGTATGTCGGCGTTGCGAATTTGCTGATGCGGAGCCGTCCTTTGGCTTTGCGAGACGGTGGTGGTGAGCGCGGGCGGGAGGACCGCGACGAAACTGACTGTTGAAAAGATTTGACATAATAGTCTTCTACCGACGGTGGACGCAGGCACGACCTTTTCAACTGTGAGTTGGTGTAGCACGCTCCGGCTCACAGCCGTTTCACACAGAGCGGGTGGACGGTCCGAGCTCGGTCGCGAGAGTCCTTGGTCTCGTCGATTGGACGCGCGCGATGGTGTTCGTCTTCATGACGATTCTAATCGTGTTCGCCACCTCTGGCTGTGCTGCACTGACATTCAGTCCCGGTCTGCACCCGTCGCGACGCCATTCGACGTTCACGACGCGCGCGTCAGCCACGCCCACCCCTGAAGAGCTGCTCATGGAGGCGGTTGTCTTCATGCGTGAAAACGCGCTGGACAAGGCGCGAGCCGCGCTGGACAAGGCGCAACGCCTATGCGACAGGAACGGGGGTGCAACAGAAGAGCAAGCATCGCTGCTCAAACTGCTCGCCTCGCGTCTTCCAGTGTCAATGGCAAAGGGAGAGAAGGACCCGACACTCTCCGAGATGTTTCCTGGGACATCTGCGGCTCCCACGGGCAAATCTCTCATCTTGCCTGGCACCCCATCCATGGCCGAATTGGGCGCGAAGCTGAAAGCAAAGCGGCAAGCGGCAGCGGATGCGGCCCGGCGTGCTGGCGATGCAGGCGGCCCACGCATGTGCGTGCCGATCGGCGTGCCAATCGGCGCCCATGCCCAGCTCTGCCGGCGATCGACTCTGTTCCCTTTTTACTGCACTGCACCGTTGGCCGCCAATGCCGAAACCGAGCTGGAGCTGTTTGACTTCCTCTCGTTCGCACGGTTTGCAGTCAAGAAGCAGCGGCAGAAGCAGGAGCAGTGCTTGAACGAAGGCGAGTACGCTGAGAACACTCCATACTACAGGCGGTTGGCCTCACAGGAAATTAATAACTTCGCCATCTACCCGGCGTCCTCCACCATATTGCTGCTTGCCGCGTCCGCTCTCGTGCTTCAATGGGGGTCTATCGCAGTGCGCATCGCCGCAGGCTTGGATGCTCCGAAGATCTCGCTGCGGTGAGGTGTGACGACGGTCCGCGATGTACCATGTCTGATGTAAGAAAGTAAGATTAAGCATTCTCACTGTGAGAGAAGGAGAATCAGAATGCGAGGACGCGCCGATGTCCGCGCCGGATGTGCTACTCGGTAGTATCTAGGTAGTATCGCGGTGGCGAAGCCGCGGCGGTAGCACTAGCAGGCCAGTGGCCACGCGCGAGCCGCGCCCCCGCGCACGATGGAGCGCAAATTGTCTGCTGACGTCGATTTTCTAGTCACGGCCCTCAACCGCCCCGGAGATGGACTCGTCGTCGACGCTGACAAAAAAGACCGCCTCGGAGCTGAACGACGCGCGCCGCAGATCGACGCGGGACGCCGATCCCGAGACGGCGGAAAAGACGGATAGCACCGAGTTGTCACGCGAGATACGCCCGAGACCATGCGAGGCACTTGCCAGCATGGCCGGGTCCATCATTGAAGGCGGGCCCGGCTCTATGGCCATCGAGGTGCCATCACGATCGGATCCAAACGCCGAGGCCATGGGTAGCGCGGGCGACGGCTTGCGCAGCGCGAAGGTAAGGACGAGGAGGAGGCCAATGAGGAGGCCTAGAATCCCGAGGACGCAAAAGATGAGTGCGTGCCAGCCCTGGCCCACGTTACCGCCCGACAGATTGTAGATGTAGCCGCTCCCGAAGGAGCCCATGCCCGCGATGGCAAAGATGATGAAGTCATTGGCGCCCTGCACACGCGCTGCTGCCTCGGGAGGGTAGCACGAGGCAAGCATGACGGTACCCGACGAGAAGCAAAGATTCCACCCGAGGCCGCACAGCGCCATGCCCACCACCCATAGCGCCATGCTGATCGCGTTCCCCGTGTACGAGGGCGCGAGCAGATTCACAGCCGCCGCGCCGCCAAAGATGCCAATGCCGATGATCGAGGTCGTGGGTGGGCCGAGCTTGGCGATGACCTTGCCCGTGAGGAAGCCAGGCGCGAACATGGAGAAGAAGTGGGTCTCGAGCGTGATCGTTGTGAGCTCATTCGGGAAGCCCGCGTTCGACATCGCAATCACCAGCGGGCTCATCAGCATCACCATCGACGTATGCGCGAGCGTCGCGACCGACACGGCGAGCATGCAGCGCGGCTGCAGCATCAGCGTGGACAGCCGGATCGGTGGCGTCGGCGGTGCGGCTCCCTGCTCCGCCTCGAGCAGCGCTGCGCTTGCGGCAGGCGGGGGCGGTGGATACCGGGGGAGCGAGCACAGAAACGAATTTACAACGCCTATCACACCAACCGCGATGAACGAGGCGAGGTACTCGTCGTCCTTGCCGAGGATCATGGCGGTGCGCAGTCCCACCTCCGGCCCGACGAATGCGGCGATCACGCCGCCCGTAAGCACGAGAGTCACAGCTTTCGGCTTCTTGTCGGGAGCACACACCTCCATCGCGGCAAAGCGGTAGAACTGGCCAAGGCCCTGCTGGAGGCCGGCACTGAACGTGGCACAGAATACGAGCACCACATTGTGAAGCAATACGGCGGCGATCCCGAGACCCGAAGCGACCAGATTGAATACGCAGCCCAACAGGAAAACGTTGCGTCGGCCATAACGGGCGAAGAGATCCGCAGATGGCACGGAGATGACCGCGGCGCCGACGAGGAAGGCACCGACTGCAAACGGCGCGGCCGCATCACTCGCGCCTTGGTTGCGAGCGCAGAGCGGGCCGACAGTGATCAGCAGCGTCGTCGAACTCAGCGTGCAGGCCCAGCAGAGGGCGAGGAAGAGCACGTCCCTGGGCATGCTTGACCTGGTCGGCGGCACCGAGGTCGGCGACCACGGCCGGGAAAAAAAAGCCCACGGCACAAAACATACACACTCTTCGTCGTCGTGAAAAGGTCAGCTCCAAACGTGCGGAGTATTTGTTCCTCCCCTGTAAATTGCTACTGACTGACTGTTCATGTTCACACCATCTCTGGATTTCCGAGGCTCCATAAAAGGCCGTCAGAATCCATACAGCACGTTCCCGCCGCTGTGGTGCCGAACAGCCAGCACAAAAGCGCACCACCCGCGGCTCACCAATGGGTGAGGGACGCAGTTTGGTCGGGAACAAAAACTCAGATTCAGAGAGCGATGACGTCGAGGCCGTGGAGGAGCGGCCATGGCGGCAGCTGCTTTGGCACAAGGGCCGTGACCCGTGCGTAGTCGCCCCCGAATGAGGCGTGCCATCACGCGAATGAGCTGACACGCCAACCGCCGCGATTCATGCTCGCAGGGCCGGGCCGCAATTGACGGTGCGCGCAGTGTTTGTCGGACTCACCGTTGGCGTGTTACTCTGCTTCACAAACATGTACTTTGGCCTGCAGACGGGGTGGGTGACGATGGGCTCGATCCAGTGCGCTTTGCTCGGCTACGGCATGTTCCGGCCATTCAAGGCGAGCCTGATGCCGCCGTTTGGGCCACTCGAGAACGTGGTGGTGCAGACGGTGGGTGTGGCCACTGCCACGCTGCCACTCGCCGGAGGCTTCATCGGCATCTTGCCCGCTCTCGGCATGCTGAATCCACCAGTGGTACTGTCCGTCGGCGAGCAGCTTGCCTGGGGTGCGGCGCTCACATATTTTGGCATCTTCTTCGCCGTGCCCCTGCGCCGCCAGACCATCCTCGTCGAGAAGCTTGCCTTCCCCTCTGGCACCGCCACCGCGAAGCTCATCGACACCCTCCATGGCGGGGACGGCCTGAACGTCGCCGGCGGCGCATATGACACTCTGGAGGCGCGGCGTCCCACACTGCCCTCGGACAGCCCGTGGCGTGCCCTCGGGCTCTCGTTTGCCCTCTCCAGCGGTCTGGCCGCCTACGTGTCCTTCGGCTGGCCTGCAGGTACCGAGGCGACCCTTCCCATCTTTACGTGGCTAGGCTATCCGCACGCTACTACGTGGCGCTGGACGCTCCGGCTGCAACTGGCGCTCGTGGGTCAGGGCATGATCATGGGGCCGCGCTCGGCCCTCTCCCTTCTCGTAGGCGCCGTGATCGCGTGGGGCGTCCTAGGACCGTACGCGCGTGCAAACAAGTGGGCACCCGGGCCTATCTTCGACATTGAGCACGGCGCCCAAGGATGGGTCCTCTGGTGCGTTCTCCGATCGCCGAAACTGCCTCGGATCGCCTCGTGATCGCCTCGTGATCGCCTCGTGATTGCCTCGGGATGCCCTTTGTACGAGAGTGGGGCTGAGGTGCCTCGTTTCTTGCGTAGGGTGTCGATCGCGCTCATGGTCGCCGAGTCACTCGCTGCCTTCCTGCTCGTTGTGGTCTCGCAAGCATTGTCCTCCCTGGTGCGCCGCCCCACGACCGCGCCAACGAATGAGGGCGGCACCGCTGCTGCGCCGCTCAATCCCGATCCGCTCGAGGTGGCTCCACCCAATCAACTGGTACCGACGTCGTGGTGGGCGTGCGGCCTCGTCGCCGCGCTCGCACTATGCGTGGGGATCCTCTCGCCGATGTTCCACCTGCCCCCCGGCCAGATATTGCTGGCGGGCCTCCTCGCTTGCCTTGTGGCCATCCTCGCCGTGCGTGCGCTCGGGCAGACGGACCTTAACCCAGTCTCGGGCGTGGGCAAGCTCTCCCAGATAGTGTTTGCCCTCGTGGCGCCCGGGCACGTGGTGGCCAATCTCGTCGCGGGCGCGCTCGCTGAGGCGGGCGCGATGCAAGCGGGCGACCTGCTGCAGGACCTGAAGGCGGGCCACTTGCTCAAGGCGAACCCGCGCGCCCAGTTCTATGGCCAGCTCATTGGCGCCACCGCGTCGGTCTTCGTCACCGTCGGAGCGTATAATCTCTACCAGAGAGCCTACGGCGTCCCTTCCGCGCAGTTCAAGGCGCCGGTTGCCTCCGTGTGGCTCAAGATGGCGCTGCTGATGCAACAGGGGCTCGGCGCGCTCCCTCCCTCGACGCTTGTGTACGCCAAGGGCGCTGCCGCGACGGGCGTCGCTCTCTCCCTTCTCGAGGCTACGCTGCCGCACGCGCTCTCGCAGCTCCTGCCCCAGGGTATGTCCGTTGGCGTCGGCATGTACCTCACGCCTGATTTCACCGTCCCGCGCGTGCTCGGCGCGCTCCTTGAGCTCGCATGGCGCCGTTGCTACCCGGACTCGCACAAGCACCTCATGCTCGTGGTTGCATCGGGCCTCGTCCTCGGCGAGGGCCTCTGGTCGATTGTTGCCCTCGTACTCAAGAACATATGGCTGTGACCGGCCGGCTATTCTCAAGGCACACATGGGACGCGAGTCATTTGTCGCTACTTGTGCTGGACGCCATGAACATGAGCGGTTGCGGTTGTGGTTGTGGCGGTTGTGGTATATCGGGCCCTTTTTGTGACGCTCTGCGATTGGTGCTAGATCGCGTGGCCGCGCCCGGTTTCCTGATGATCTTGTCGGCACGCTGTTCGAAGGTAGTTGTTCGTTGGCGCGGAATGGATGGTCGTTGCTCGTGCGGCTGCGGGCGGTGTGTGTATAGCGGATGTGTGGTTTGTCCGTTGTTTGTCCGGGAGAGCTCGAATCACCGAGCAAACCCCATCGAATGTGTTGGCCGCGCCTCAGGCTCCTTTAGTGTGAACGTCAGAGCTCTTCACACCTCGGAGGATTTTTTCCCCATGGCTTCAGTGCCACTTCGAGGTGGCGGTGCTGGAGTGGAAGTTGATATCATCGACGATGGCAACTCGTTCTCGCGGCTGGAGCGGGATGCTGTCATGATCCCGTTGCAGAAGCTGCGCGTCTTCGACGTGCCTGCCGTCATCTTGGGCTACTGCGTGGACGGCAAAGGGTTGCTGCCACTTTTTTCCGTTCTCTATTGGTGCATAGACCAGCACAAATGCATTGTTGGAATTTGGCTCGTGCCGCTCAGCGAGATAGCCAACGGCTGCGTCAAGTGGCTCATTCGACGCCCCCGGCCTGCATGGGTGGACGGCCGCATTCGACTGCTGGCCTTTTCCCACGAGTTCTCCTTCCCCTCTTCCCACTCGCAGCTCGCTGGCGCGGTGGCCCAGTTCTTCGTGAGCGCATCGTACCACCCCGAGGCTACCAGCGTCACCCCCGCATGGCCTGCGTACGCCTTCGTCGCGGCTGTGATGCTCTCACGCGTGCACGTTGGCCTTCACTATCCATCTGACGTCGTGGCGGGCGCTGCTGTCGGCATCATCTCGGCAGCGGTGTACGCCAATATGGTACCCGCAATCTTCGAGATCGCGCCGTCAGAGCCGGGTGCGCTGCTCGCTGCCCTTGCTGTGCCGCTGGTGGTGGCCATCTTGGCGCTCATCCTTTGCTACCGGCACGCGGTTGCCACGGCTCCCTTGGACCATCACGAGTGGCGTCGGCTCGCCTGTCGCGGCAAATACAGCGCCCGCCGGCTCGATCCACGCGGCGTCCCACTGGGCGAGTACACTGGGATGCTTGGTGTCCTGACCGGTCTCATCATAGGCGTCAGCTTCAAGCAGCAGCACCCACTAGTCTTCGCGACCGACATGCATTCGAGCGTTGCGCGCGGAGTGCTCGGAAACGTCGGGCTGATGGCACTCTTTGAGACCATCGCATTCCTCACCCCGGAGCGGCCTTTGGCCCTGTACGCCTCGCTCCGGTTCCTCAAATACGTCATGGTGCCGCTTTACATCATCCATCTCGCCCCATGGCTGTTCGCACGAATGGGAATTTGAGAAGCAGCGCCACGACCGCGCACCGGACTTGACACCCGACCCCGATGTATCGTGCGATTGGTGTTTTTAGGAAAGTCCCTCGGTTCAGCCAAGCTGTCCGGGTTCCGGTGTTGGGCTCGGGAGCTCGTCACTCGATCTGTAGCATGATCTGGGCTAAGAATCGGAGGGGATCGAACTCCGAATAGTGGTGTACGCGCGGCGGAAGCCCGACCTGAGTGGTGTCGGCACGGCGCGTTTTCTCATAGAGGGGTATAGGTCCCTACTGTAGGAATGTGATGTGACCATTAAAAAGTTAACAAAACGAGCTGTATCGGGTCCATTACCTCATACCTGCGCGGGCCCGTTACCTCATACCTGCGTCGATGAACGATGTACAATTGGTCGATGCAGATTTCGTGGTGACAGCCCTGCACTTGGGAGCTTGGGAGCTATACCGCGCCGTACCGGTGTCTAACTTACTTTCCCAGCTCGGTTCGGTCCGGTTCGAGGCGCCGACCACGCGCAGCCGTCACGGCAGCCGCCCGCGCCACTTGTGCGCGGTCAGCCACAGTCATGCGAATGGCGGCTGCGAGCACCTCCTGCGGCCGCTTGCCCGTGAGCCGAGCCTCTTCTTCAAGGCGCAGCCCGACCTGCTGCCACAGGAGGCTGCCGGCGCTCATCTTGGCCGCCACCGCCCCGCCCTTCACGTCCACGTCGTCGATGAGCTCGAATGAGCTCGGGCGGTAGGAGTCGTCGTCGTCCACAGCCTCGGCCACCTCGCGCTCGCGCATGAGCTCGTGCCCGCACACGACCTCGTGCAGGCCGAGGAGCCAGCAAGCCGCCTCTGCACGCGTTGCCGCGCAAAAGTGCGCATGGAGTGGCGCCGCCGAGCCGGCGCCGGTGCTCGTGTGCACCACCACGCCCATCGCGCTTGCGCCACGGTACTCTGCGCTCGGCGGCGCGGCGGTCGCCCAGCGGACGGTGAAGTACAGCCACGGTTGGTGCAGCGGGAGCCCGCCGCCGCCCGCGCGGAAGTCGCGGGTACGTGCGGTCAGCGCCGGCCGGCGCAGACGGCTCAGCGGCACCAGCAGCGGCGGGCCAGTTCGGAGCGGATCTGCGTCGGTGGCTTGCAAGCAGCGCCCGTCAGCGACCAGAGCAAGGTCGCATGGACAGAGGGTGCGCGTGGCCTCGTCCCATCGGTGCAGTCGAGCGCCGCGAAGCAGTTGCGCGCGCCGCATGGCGGCGGCGGCGGCAACGCGCTGCGCCCGCGCTGCCTGTGCGGCAGCACGGGCCACGAGCGCCTCCATTTCGTTCGCCTGCCGCTGCAGCTGCTCGGTGAGTGCGTGCTTCGCGGAAAGTGTGGCCGCACGTCGTTCCTCAGCGGCCGCGGCCGCCGCGGCGGCCGCCGCGCCACGCACGGGTGGCTTGTGCAGCGTCGAGGCAAGCGTCGAGGCAAGCACCCTCATGTCATGAGCAGCAGCTAGCTGTACGGAGGTGAGCAGCGCGCGCAGCTTGGCGGTCTCGCCCTGGATGGCCTCGCGCTCGTGGCGCAGGGCGGCCATGTGCTTGACGTGGCGCTCTCGCGACACAACCTCTGCCATGCGCATGTCTTTGGCGTCCATCTCATCCACGGCGAGCTCCTCCTGCTCGCTCCGGCGTGGTAGCAGCGCTGCAAGCGGCTGCGACTCGCCGATGCGCTGACGGTTCTGGACAGTGTGCCACTCGGTGGCCAGACCTTCACGCGTCGCCTCATTGCGTTTGCGGATCGCGGCCCGCGCACCTCCGAAGCTACTGGGCTTTGGCAGACCCATTGCCCTCCCTGCCTGAAGGCCTCTCAGTTTCCTCCACAGCGCGCAGGGTGGGCGGGCGGCAGTGGCCGGGAGGGAACTGAGACCACGGCCGTCTCCTGTGAAGAGAGAACCATGAACGCAGCGCGCGCCCTAAACACGTTTCAGAGTGCCTTCCGGTTCAGAAACCATGGGGAAGGGGTACCGGTACGCATGCCCGCCTCCGCCTCTCACGTCTCGAGCTTATCGGGGGCTCCGGCCGCACTGCCGGCCGCTACGCGTCTGCCGCACGCGCCTTCATTTCGCCGACCGCTTTCGAGCAGGCGCGGGGAGGCGCTCTGGGAGCGGGTGGAGGCAGGGTCGGGTTCGCTGGGGGCGGCCTCTTCTGAGTCGGCCGCGGGGAGCGGTCGGCTCCGCGCCTGGGCTGCGGGGGGGTTTGTTATCGAGTTTGGGGGGGGTTGTTATCAGGATACGTATCCTGATGTATCGTGATGTATCCTGCGTGTATCCTGAAGGATACATGTATCCCTCATGTATCCTGATGTATCT
>Ga0210243_100834_pt1 | contig 25466 bp, 14 predicted proteins | sample ChrtobMeP5a_32mM_FD_155461 | JGI IMG/M metagenome (GOLD analysis project Ga0210243, IMG submission 155461) | Chrysochromulina tobin associated microbial communities from unialgal haptophyte culture, Seattle, Washington, United States - P5a_32mM | ecosystem: Host-associated > Algae > Haptophytes >...
GGGCCGTTCCGAAGGCGGCGGCGGCATCTGCACGAGCCGCAGGAGCTCGCGCGTGGGCGCCTCCTCCTGCAGCTCCTTGAGCACCTTGCCGAGCACTCCGACCGTCTTGGCGCGCACGGCCGCCACCTTGTCCGACAAGCGTTGCACCAGCAGCCGCCAGAGCGCCTGCGGGATGCCGTCGCCGTGCAGCCCTGTAGGGCGCGCCGCGCCGCGCGTGCGGTTGACGCCCTGCTCGGGCGCGTGCGGCGCGCCCGCCGCCTCGCGCAGCACCGCACCCGCCATCTCAACGGCGAACGTGCGCGCGGACGGCTTGGCCGTGCGCGCGTATCTAGCTAGGAAGCCGACATACGCGGCGCTCGCCACGGGCGGCAGGCGCACGAGCAGGCGCGCGAGTCCCGCGCACACCTTGTCGCGCGCGCGGTCGTGCGCGGCGACCGAGGCGCGCTGGAGGAGTGCCTGCACGGCCTGGAGGGCCGCGGCTGCGCGCTTGCCACCTTCCTCCGTCACGCCCGCCATCGACAGCTGCCCTTCGACCGCGAGCGCGACAAAGTCGACGCACTCGCGCTGCGCGCTGAGCGCCTTGGCGTCGGTGCCGTGCTCGAGCGCCAGCGTTGGGAGCACCGCGCGCATCACGGCGGGCAGCGTGTGCTCCGCATCGCCGTGCGTGTCGCCCAGGCACAGGCCGAGCTGCGCGTATGCACCCACGCCCGCGAGCAGCGCGATGAGCTGGGCGTGCACCTCCGCGTGCGAGCGGAGCGGCGAGCGCTCGAGGAGCTGACGGATCCCGTCGAGCACCGGCGTGCGATCCTCCTCCATTGCTCCCTCGTCGAGCAGAAGGCGGAGCGCCTTGGTCAGCTCGAAGAGCACGAGCGGATGGAAGACGCCGTGGCTCGCGGCGCCACCGCAGCTCATCGCGGCAAGCAGCGCGGACGCCGCGGGCGCGGCGGTGTTGGGCCGCGCGAGGAGCGCGAGCAGCAGCGCAAGCAGGGGCTCGACCTCCCCGCTGCTGTTGCGGCGCACGCCGCCGAGCAGCGTCGCCCACGAGGAGCCCGGGGCGCCACACACCTCACGGAGGCTTGCGAGAGCCGAGAGGGTGACCGAATCGGCAGCCTCTTCGAGCGCTGCGACCGCCGCCGAGTCGCGAACGCCCGACGTCCAGTCGGCGAAAGCCGCCTTTGGAACAGAGTCCAGTGGCAGCTCGTCCATTTACGCGCGATTAGAGCCACGAGTCTGCGAAAGCCGCCTTCGGCACCAGTCCGGTGGCGGAGCCATTTTTCGCGGGAGGTGGTTGATTACAATTCAATCAAAACTTGGAGGGGATTTTTAGGAATGGGTTTTATACCCCCCACCCCCTTTATAAACCCACCATCTCAAAAGTACGCGAGGGTGCGTCTCACGAGGGGAGGCGGCAGCTCGGCGAGGAATCGCGAGGGCTCGAGCGGCGCTCCGGACGGGTCGGTGGCGACGTGCGAGAGGACGAGGTGCTCCTTGGCGCGCGAAATAGCGACGTACGCGAGGCGGCGCTCCTCCTCGATGGCAGCCTGATGAAGGTGGCAATCAGACGCCAGGAGTCAGTCGCAGATCCCGGGGAGCCACCGAGCACAGCGCCAGCAGCACGCGGCTCACCGTACTCGCGTCGGTGAGCGGGCACTCGCCTTCGTTGAAGCGCACGCCAAAGACAATGGGCCACTCGAGACCCTTGGCGCCATGGATGGAGCAGAGCGTGATCGCGTCGGCGTTGTCCTTCGAGATGCGACCCTCCTGCAATCAAGGGAGATCGAGGGAGATCGTTGTCCTTCGAGATGCGACCCTCCTGCAATCAAGGGCAATCAAGCTCAATCAAAGGCAATCAAGTTCAATCAAGTTCAATCAAGTTCAATCAAGGGAGATCGCACCTGCTCCGAGGAGAGGAGCTCAAAGTGGTCAATCAAGGGCAATTAAAGGCAATCAAGGGAGATCGCACCTGCTCCGAGGACAGGAGCTCAAAGTGATCGAGCAGTCCGCGAAGCCGCTCGCGGCAGCGCTCGGCACGGGCGCCGGCAGCGTCCGGTAGCGCGGACGCGGACGGCTCATCTGGTAGGGAGGCCGCTGCCGCTCCTGCCGCCACCGCACCTGCCGCCGGTGGGGCGAATGCGGTGGGCAATCAAGGGCAATCAAGGGCAATCTAGTTCAATCAAGGGAGATCGCACCTGCCGCCGGTGGGGCGAATGCGGTGGGCTTCGGAGGCAGCGTGGCAGCCCCCCGCGCCGCCGTCTCCCCTGCCGCCGTCGTGCCGGTCGGTGCGGTGCCGGTGTATGCGGCGGGCTGCGGCTCCAAGGGCTGTGAAAGGCGCTGTGAAGGCTCAAAGCAGCGCTCAAAGGTCTGCACCGCCTCCTGCACGATGGCAAGCGTCGTGCGTGTCTCCGCGCGCTCGTTGAGCAGTGACGAGCCCACGCGCGAGCGCGGCGCCGAGTTGAGCGCGCCCTTGGACGGCAGCGCCTCGACGCAACGGTTGAGCAGCGCCCGGAGCTGCAGGATACCGATACGGCGCTCGAGCGTCTCGAGGGTACCTGTGGGGAGAGGGCGCGATGGTGAGCACTTGCAAGCAGGATACCGATACGGCGCTCGAGCGTCGTGATGAGCGTACCGAGGCACTTGCACAGCGCGTCGTAATGAGCGCCGTTGAAGACGCCGACGCCGCCCTCGCCGCCGCCGCCCTCGCCGCTGCCGCCGCTGCCGCCGCTGCCGCCGCCGCCGCCCTTGGCGCCCTTGGCGCCGCCGCCGCCGCTGCCGCCGCCCTTGGCGCCGCTACTGACCCCGAGCGCGCCCTTGCCGGCACGATCCATATTCTCGGCGTTGGCGGCCTGGTCGTGCTTCGTCAATTGGTCCGCCTCATCAAGCTTCGGACGCTTGGGACGACGCGGAGGATCGTCTTGGTGCTCGGCGCGCAGCTGCTCGGCCACCGCCCGCAGAGAAAGCCACCGCTCGCCACAGCGCTCGCCCCCACCGTCGGCCTCGACACCGCCGCCGCCCGGGCTTGCCTGTCGTCCTCGACCGCCACCCAGGCCGCCTCTACCGCCCCTGCCGCTCCTGGCGCCCCTGGTGCCCCTGCCGCCCTTGCCGCCCAGCCTGCGGCTGCCCGGGCGTCTCTGGTGGAGGAAGCCCAGCAATTCGGCGGCGTGCGTCGGCACAAGCGCCACGACGGCGCTCTCGAAGGCGTCGTCATCGGCCGGCGCCACGAGCACCTCGAGAAGCGCGCGCAGCTCGCGCACCGCGCGGCTTTCCCACAGGTTGGCCGCATGCGAATTGAAGGGCAGCGCGGCGGTGCACAGCGCCTGCTGCATCACCATGCCGACGCGCGCCGTGCGAAACAGGATGGCAATGTCACGCGGCTGACGCCCACTTCGCAGCATCTGCCGGATGCCCTCGCACACGTATCGGCACTCATTGGCGACCGTGCGGCACTCGGCAATGACAATGGGCTCGCCCGCTGGTTGGTGCGTCCATGCGTTCTTGGGCGTGCGGCCCAAGTTGTGGCCGACGAGTGCGGCCGACGCGAAGACGAGTGTGGAAGTTGAGCGGTAGTTTTGGGCGAGGATGACTCGACGCGTTGAGGGGAAGGCTTGACGGTACCTGTGGGGAGAGGGCGTGATGGTGAGCACTTGCATGCAGGACTCCGAGGGTGACTCGACGCGTTGAGGGGGAGGCTTGACGGTACTTAATCATCGTAATCAAGCTTAATCATCATAATCAGCGTAATCAGGCTTGACGGTACGATCAAAGGAGCTCATTAGAGGCAATCAGAGGCAATCAGAGCTCATTAGAGGTAATCAGAAGCTCATTAGACGGTACGGTTCAAAGGAGCCGCTGGCGCCCTGGAAGCCGTAGATGGCTTGGTCGTCATCCCCCACAACGGTGAGGCAGCCGCCTCCGCCGCCGCTGCCGCCATCGCCACCCACGTCGGCAGGTTTGACAAGGAGCCGCAGCAGCTCGAGCTGCAACGCGTTCGTATCCTGAAACTCGTCGACCAGCACGTGGGTGTGCCTGCGGTGCACGGCGGCGCGTGCCTCGGCGGAGCCACGGAGCGCGGCCGTGGCGACTAGGAGAAAGTCGAGCATGTCGAAGGCGTTCGCCTGGAGCATCAGTGACGTGTACCGCTCGTACACGGTGCGTAGCTGCCCGTCGGCCACTGCTTGCCCTCGTGCCTTGGCGTGCATGATCGACGTCAGCAGCCGCGACGGGTCGGCGGAGCTTTTGGCCGCCGCCGCCGCCGTCGTGACACCCGCTGCCGCCTCGTCGTCCGGCGCGACTGGCGCAGGAGCCTGGGCAGCCATCGAGACTGGCAACAGCGGCTGTTGCGGCAGTTGCGGCCGAGCCTCCGCCGCTGTGGCCACGCGCAGCTCGGCAAGAGCTTTGCGCACGGCGTTGATCTGCTGTCGCGTCGTCCAGACTTTGAAGTCGCGTGGCCGACCCGCTGCATCGGCGTACGATCGGCAGAGTGCCAGCGAGAGAGCGTGGAACGTCGAGATAGTCACTTTCTCGGCCGTCGGCCCGACTGCGCGTTGAAGACGCTCACGCATTTCCTCGGCCGCCGCTTTGGTGAATGTGAGCGCGAGCACGCGCGAAGCAGGTATTCCAGAGGCGAGCATGTGCTGTATTCGCGCGGTCAGCACAGATGTCTTGCCCGACCCTGCGCCGGCGAGGATCTGCAGCGGTTGATCGATGGGTGCGAGGACCGCATCGCGCTGGGCGGCGTTGAGGCTGGCGACGTAGTGAGGCACGGCCGCACCGCTGGTGCCAGCCGCAGCGCTGGGCGCCACGGATGTGCCGTTGCCCGCGAATTCAGGCATCGACAACAGGGCCTCGTCGCTGAGCTCCCACGCCTCTGCCATTCGGGGCTTCAATTGAACACGACCACTTGTGTGAAATGCGCGCGAAAGCGCGCGACGAACTTCGGAACCGAACTTCGGATCAAAAAAGCTCAACAAGTTCAAGTTCAAGTTCAAGTTCAAGTTGGGCTTCCGTTAGGTTGTCTGTTGTTTACGAAGTAACTTGAACTTGAACTTGAAAGCTCAACACACAATGTTTACACCTCTTCGGACCGTGCGTCTCGTCCTCAAAACCATTATCGTGCGACTTTCGTCGAGACCATCCATCGTCCGCAGGCTCGGCCCGACGCGCGGGGGCACGGGCCCACGTGTGCAAGTGGGCCGCTCACAGATCCTCCCTGCCCCGCCCTCATCGCTTCGTGGGAGCCGCTCCGCTTCGCCACGTCACGCGAGGTACTTGTACACGGTATTGTTGTTCGGGTCTCGCTCTAAGTACTCCCTCGCGATCAGATCCTCGATGCGCTTCTTGATCTGCTTGGGGTCGGGCTTGAAGTGGCGGAGCAGCTGGTTGGAGGCCTCGAGCACAAGCTTCGTGTGGTCGAGCGTCTTGCGCGTCTTCATGATGCGCACGATGGCGGCCTCGATCGCGTGCTTGCGGTCCTCGTCGACGGTGGCGCGCGTGGCGTCCTTCTCCTCCTGCGAGATCTTGGCGGCGATCATCGGCACCTTGATACGGCGCGCGCGGTCGGTGAAGGCGGCGTTGTACTTGAACGTATCCTCGGTCTCGACTGACTTGGGGTCGGCCCCCTCCTTGAGCAGGATCTTGAACTTGCCCACGCAGAGCGAGAGCGCGTACCGTTTGAGCTCATCGGGGGGCAGGTTGAGCTGCGTCTTGATGTCGTTGAAGGACATCGTGTCCTGCTCATTGAAGACGAGCAGGATGCACGCCTGGTAGGTGGAGACCATCAGATCGTGCTTCTTGGGCTTGCCGCCCGGGAGGAAGGTGCCGAGCACCGTCGCCGATCCGAGCGAGTGCACCCACCTCAGCCGGCGGTGCGAGGTGCGAATGTCGTAGAATGACTTGAAGGTCTCGATGCACTTCATCATCTCGGCGGGTAGGTTGAGGTCGTCCGACTTGTACGTCGGCCAGAAGCCGGTGGTGAGCACCTGGACTGACAGGTCCGTCTCGAGCTGAACCTCCTTTTCGCGCAGGTGCTCGACGAAGGCCGTCTGCATGTCGCTCGAGAGGTTCATGTCGGTGACCATGCCCTCGAGCTTCGAGGTGAACTGCGCGCCGCAGCGCAGCTTGAGCTTCGCAATCATCGCACGCTCCGCGTCGTCGCTCGACGAGCGCGCGAGCAGCAGCCGCTTCGCGAGCTGCTTTTTGTAAAACTCGGCAAAGATGTCCTTGTCGGACAGGTAGCAGAAGAGACGCACCACCTTCTCGAGCTTGTCCTCGAGCGCATCGTCCGAGAGGCGCTCGCCCGACTTCTTGAGCAAGTTGTCGCAAAAGTTGGAGAGCAGCTCGGCGGTGGACGTCTTGCCGATGTCCTTGTTGACGAAGACCTCGAAGGCCTCCTTCATCGCCTTGTGGAAGATGGTGTGGCCCTGGAAGCAGCCCTTATCGGGGCCGGGACCCACGAGGTCCGTGTACTTGTCGTGCACGTCCAGCAGCTCCTGCACGTAGACCATCATGTCGCCCTCGGGCGCCGAGCCCTGCGCCTTGACGAGCGAGAGGCCCACGTCGGTGATGTGCTTGCGCACGATGTTGCCGATGGGCGGCAGGCCCGTCGGGATGCGCGAGAAGAGCCGGAACATACGCGAGAGGTCCTCTGTCTTGTTATCGCGCAGCAGCGCCTCGCACCCCGAGTTCTCCTTCTCGAGCAGCAGCTGCTCGGGAGTCTGCAGCAGCTGCTCATCGCACACTTTGAGCAGCTTCTCCTCCGTCGAGGAGTGAAGGTAGTTCTCCACGCGCTGCTTCTCCTGCGAGAGCCGGTCCTCAGCTTTGCACATGTAGTCGGGAAACGAGTCCTCCTCGGCCCACTTGGATGCCTCCCGCGAGTAAAAGTCGGCTGCAAAGAGAGCGAGCGAGCGCGCGGCGAGCAGAGGGTCAGCGGCGCGAGAGGGAGGCGGCGCCAGGGAGCGGCCCACGCCGGCGCGTGCGGCTGCATGCAGCCAACTGCCTGCAGCCGAATGCATGCAGCCAGCAACGCGCAGATGGGCAGTTGGCGGGCGCAGGTTGCATGCAGCCGACTGCATGCAGCCAGCAACGCGCAGATGGGCAGTTGGCGGGCGCAGGTTGCATGCAGCCGACTGCATGCAGCCAGCAACGCGCAGATGGGCAGTTGGCGGGCGCAGGTTGCATGCGCGCGCGCGCACCCGTTGTCGAGAGCAGCATGTCCTCAAAGTCCTGCACATACACCTCGAGCGAGTTGCGCTGGCCGCCCATGTCGACGAAGATCTCGACCACCTGCTTGATCAGCTTGCGGTCCACCATCTCGCCTTCGCGCTCCCTACGGATCAGCTCGAGGATCGCCGCTCGCACGTCGCGCTTCATCGCGTTGAACACGATGTCGTGGAAGGCTTGAGAGCCGACCTCGGCGAGCTCATGGAGTGACAGCCGCTTGACGTAAAAGCGGTCCAGGTATTTGAACACGTGTGACAGGAAGCGCACGAGCAGCTTGTGGTTCTCCCACCGGCGCACGAGCTCGCGCAGCATGCTCTCGTCGTGCTTCTCCTTGATGCGCGGCAGGATGCGCGCCGACAGGTACTCCTTGACGGCCTCGCAGTAGTAGTTGTACAGCTGCTCGGACCAGTTGTTCGGGGGCTTCTGGGTGCACATCGTGTACACGGTGCTGCGGGCCGAGCGAGAGGCGCGTCAGTGAGGGGAGAGTAGAGTTGGATGGCAAGGACTGTGTGGGCGGCTGCAGGGAGACAGCGGTGCTGTGGCTGCACGCGCGCGGCGACGGCATCGCTGGGCGCGCGACTCGTGGCGCGGCGCACGTGTAGAGGTTCGAGTACTCGTCGGTGCTGATCTTGGTCTTGTAGACGCCGCCCTGCATGTCCTCGAGGATCTCCTCAATCTTCTGCACACCGCCCGTCTTTAGCCGGTTCCAGCCATCCTCCAGAAGGATAACCTGCTGGTTCATCCTGGAGGCTTCGGATGCACCCTGCACACGGCATGCCCATGAGTGGGAGAGCGTCAGCGCGACGTGCGACCGCAGACGAGCTGAAGCAGGCGTGCATAAGCCGGCAAGCTGTGGGTAGTCCGCGGGACACGCAGCGAGAGTCTCGCCGCCCGCCGCCTGCAAACTTATGTTGTTGGCCCCAGGCTATGGCACGGCAGGTATGCAGAGGCTGAGCCTGCTGCCGCCGCGATGCGCGCTGCAGGCTGGAGGCGGACAGGCGAGGCGGCCGTCGCGGCAAAAAAGCCATTTTACCTTCGGAAGGCCGCCGCCGCTCCCGCTACGAGAAAGGTGTGAAGTCTGGAGGGCGATCGCGGAGAGTTTTCTGAGCAAGTCAGCAAACTTCAGGATCATGTCTCGTTGGCCGCCTCGACAGCCTTGAACAACTTTTTTCCGCGTAATCATGGCACGAACCGCGTCGGCAGCCGTGGAGGACCTCACGACGGACGACAACGACATCGACGTCGATGAGGTCGAGGGAGTGGGTGCGACGGCACCGGTGCTCCCATCACCTCCTGGGGCTCCGGTGGCTGGTGCAGGCTCTGCCGCCGCCGCCTCCACCTCGTCTGCCGCCGCCTCCTCCCTTGCTTCCTTCCCGCCGCCACCCGCGCCCAAGCGGCAGCGCTCCACAATCGCCGGCGGTGCCGTGACCATCGAGCGCCTCGACCTGCCGGGTGGCGTGCTCGATGACTCGATCCTGGCGCGCGTGGCGGCGATCGCGCAGCAGTTAAACTGCGTCGGTTGCGACGGGCGCGGCCTCGCGGCCGGTGTCGCGGACAAGCTTCCGTATGGCTGCTCGTACCGCGACCGCCGGCGCATGCCGCCCGCCAACAAGTTTGCGGTGCCGGAGCACCGAAGCAAGCCGGGTACCATCGACGTGCGCCGGCCGCCAGGCGGCGGCGTAGCGCCCGGCCGGCCACTCGTGATCAACTTATTTGCGCAGTGGGAGATGGGCGCGCCAGGCAAGTACAACCGCGTGCAGCCGTGCCCGCCGTCCGACTCGGCCGCAACCCGCACGCAGTGGTTCCGCCAGTGCCTCGCAGCCATCGGCGCGCTTGACCCGCCGCTGCCCTCGATCGCCTTCCCTTGCGAAATTGGGTGCGGCCTCGCCGGTGGCGACTGGCGCGCTTACGAGGCGATGATCGTCGAGTTCGCCACCGCCCATCCGGAGACGCACGTCACCATCGCGCGTTGGGTTGGCGGCGGCGGCGGCGGCGGCGGCGACGACGGCGGCAGCGGACGCGGACGCGGCGGCGGCGGCGGCGGCAGCGGACGCGGCGGCGGACGCGGACGCGGACGCGGAGGCGGGGGCGGTGGCGGCCGGGACGGAAACTGCTTCAAGTGCGGCCAGCCGGGCCACTGGTCGAATGCGTGCCCGCGCGCACTGTGAAATGCAGAGACCGAGCTGAATCGCTCGGGGCCGAGGCTATGGCCAAGGCAGCTTCGTTTCTTCCCCATCGTGATTTCGTCCGTCCGGGACCGGAGCGACGCGTACGCTGGGTTCTCTCTGAGCTGCACTCGAGGCGTGCAACTTAACGTTAAGGGTTACTTTCGCGTCCCGACATCGTACGGATACGTCCATACGTACGCCGGTACGTTTATAATATATATATGGCTCAAGATCTATCATCAATATACATCTCACAGATCATCGGTCCGCGTCTCGCATGTGGATGTGCGAACCCGCGTTAACGCCCGCTACATCGCATGTAATAACCTCGTAGACGTGCCGCCGCCGAGCGCCAACCCGCTCAGCTCTGCTCCCGGCGAACCGCGCGCGAACAGAGGGGGCGACAACTGCGAATGCCGACATCTCGATGGCGCGCCACGTTGAGCGCCGCGCCACTGTGCGTGCGTGCCCACTTTGCGCCTCCGCTCCGCCTCGACGCCATCCTCGCCCAACACGACGCCATCCTCGCTCGTCATCAGGGTGCTCATCAGGGCGCTCAACAGGGCTCATCAGCGCTCATCAGCGCTCATCAGCGCTCATCCTCGACGCCATCTTCGCTCGTATTCACGGACGACGTGGGCCTGGCCTTCTCGTCCGTGAATACCGGCTCGTCTGTGAATGCCGGCTCGACCGTCGGCGCGTCGCCGCCCGACGTGCGCTCACCACGACGCTCCGTCTCCATCGGATCAGCAAGTGGCGGCAGGTGCGTCGTGGTGGGCGGCAGGTGCGTCGTGGTGGGCGGCAGGAGCGTCGTGGTGGGCGGCAGGTGCGTCGTGGTGAGCACCGACGGCGGACCATCGTCGCTCGCGACGTACAGCAGCTCGCCCCTCTCATCATCGCCATCTTCTCGCACCGGCTTCGCGCTGCGCTCCGTCGCCTGCTTCGTCGGCGGCAGCAAGTCCTTCCAGTCTCGATCTGGGATCGCGAGATTGCGGAGCTCGCGCGGCAACTTCTTCACGCTGTCGCCGCCTTCGGCCGGGCTCTTTGACGGAGCGAGCGCCGCGGCGGACGACGCTGCGAGCGAGCCGATCAGAGGCAATTAAGTCAATTAGTGGCAATCAGAGGCAATTAGAGGCAATTAGAGGCAATCAGACGTACCTGCGAGCGAGCCGATCGAGGGCGCCGCTATGGCTCCGAGTGACGAGGACGTTACACCCGAGGACCGAGGTGACGAAACCTTATCCTTATTAGGGAGGCTCCGCGGAGATCGACGCTCGCTCGACACGGCGCTCGTCGCGCCTCCCTTGTCGATATTCTTGCCAGGCGAGGGGGCGAGCGCCAAGGGGGGCGCCGCCGGGAGCGGGGGCGCGGGCGGCGCGGGCGGCGCGGGCGGGGGCACCGGCGCCGAGAAGCGAGACGCGAGAGTCATCTGCTGCCGATGCCAGCGCTGCACCTTGGCGATCGTTGACAGACGCGTCAGGCCGTCTGGAGAGACGAAGACCTTGGCCTTGCCCTTGGCCTCCACCATCCAGCCCGGCGGCAGCTGAGCGAGCTCCGCACCGCTCACGACAGCGCTCGGTGCACTGCTGCTGCCGCCGCCGCCGCCGCCGCCGCCGCCGCCGCCGCCGCCGCCGTCGCCACCGCCCGTGCCGACCGCCTCGGCGCCCGTGGCGCCGCCGCCAGCCGCGCACGACCCCTTGTCGGTCAACGCGCCCTTGTCGACGGCGACCGTGTGCCCGTCGGCACCCACCACAAGGACCTTCGCGGGGGGACCTCCCAAGAGACTTCCGCCCTCGAATGGCCTCTTGCCGCTGCTGGCGCCGCCGCCGCCACCGCCGCCGCCGCCGCCGCCGCTCGCGCCGCCCGCCGTGAGAGGTGCGGGCGCGGTGTCGTTGCTCGCTTGGCGCGAGACGGGCTTCGAGGCGCGCGCGCTGCCGCCACCCTTGGCTGCGCCGGCGCCGCCCTTCGCCGCCTTGCCGCTGGCGGCGCCACCATTCGCCGCGCCACTATTCGCCGCGCCAAGCTTGCTGGCCATTGGCTTGGTTGGTGGCTTGCCCGTGGGGGGCGGCGTGATGGGCGTCATGAGCGTGCGTAGGTCGCGCAGCGAGACGTCCTCGGTATCGCCGTCGTCGTACTGGAGCCGGAAACCGGTAAATTCGTCATACTCGACGATCGTACCCATGAAGATGCCGTGCCCGTCAAAGTACTTGAGGATGCACTCGCCGAGCATGTCGACCGGACGGCGCATCGGCGGCACGGCGCGGTCGACGTCGTCAAGGTGGCGGAGGAGCCGACGCGAAAATTCCGACTGCTGCTCATCGGGCACTGAACCGCCGGAGCACACCTCGGAGAGCCACGCGCTATCGGCATCCTCCTCAAGGTTGGTGAGCCGCCGTAGCTGCTCGAGCTGCTGCGCGAGACCGGCCAAATCGTCCACGCCGTCGAGGCGGCGAAACCACTCGTCGCCGCAGCCGACGTCGAGGCGCAGCTCGATCTGCTTCAGCCGCGCAACACAGCCACGCACGAATTCACGGTTCCGAGCGGGTGGCCGCGAGGATGAGGCAGCACTGCTGCCGCCGCCGCCGCAGCTGCTTGTCGCCGTCACCGCCACTGGCTCCGCAACGCTGTCACTGCGCACCTTGGCCTTCAGGGCTTTGAGCGCCATGGGCCCGCCGTCGCCGCCCTTCGCTCTTCCAGGTTCGTGCAAGTTCTCGCGCGCCTCGATGTCGCGCGCTGTGAACGTCATGTGAACGCTCACAGGAGAAAAAGAACCGGACTACCTGACGTGTGTAAGCCGGTTCGGTGTCCTTGGTGTCGATCGATTAGAAACCCTTGAATATTGACAGGCTGGGCAGATGACTTCAGATTTGCAGGAGACGATCTGACGATCATGCCGCGCGTTCCGCGAGAAGGTCGTCCGCAAGTCTGGACAGCGTCGCGCCGCACGGCGCCTCGACCTTCAGATGAGGCACGCCCTCCTTTTCCAACCGGGTTTGGCCAAGATTGACCACCGCGATGGGTGCACCCTTTGCCGCCGCAGCCTCGACGAGCCGAAACGCCGAGAGGACCATCAAGGACGTGCCCGCGACCAGCACGCCGTCAGCCTCGCGCGCGAGCTTGAGCGTATGTGCCTTGAAGGAGCTTGGCAGTGAGTCGCCGAAGAAGGTCACGTCTGTCTTGAGCACGCCGCCGCACGCGCCGCAGGGCGGGACGCGGAAGGCGCCCTCATCCTCGGGCAGCAACGCCAGCTCTGCACGAAGCTCGGCCTTCCGCTGCTCCTCGCGCGTCTTCCTCAGCCACCACCAATTGAGCGCTGTAAGCTGGCTCTGCACGTGCTGTCGCGAATAGCGAGCGCCACAGCTCAAGCAGCGAACGGCGTGCGCGCTCCCATGAAGCTCGAGCACTCGAGCTGCACCGGCCTGCTGGTGCAAGCCGTCCACGTTTTGTGTGATGATGTGGAGCAGGAGCTGCGCCTGATCAAGCCGCGCGAGAGCGTCGTGCCCTGAATTGGGCTGAGCGCTCGCGAACGGCGTCCAGCCGCGCAGCGAGCGCGACCAGTAGTGCTTCCTTCGCGACTCGCTGCCCACAAATTCGTCGTGCTGGACTGGCTTGTGGCCGCGCGAGTAGGAGCCTGCAGGGCTGCGGTAGTCGGGAATGCCACTCTCGGTGCTGAGCCCTGCGCCCGTGATGACAAGCAAGCGCGGCGCCGCAGCGCTGCACAGCGCCAGGAGCTCGGAATAGCTACTCGGAGTCGCCGCTCGGCCGAGAGACGATGGCGTCAGGCGGCCCGTTCTTCACGTTCAACAAGTCAAGTCAAGTCAAGTCAAGTCAAGTCAAGTCAAGTCTGCGACTGCGCCAAAGCGATGACATCTCAACACACATGTCTCGATACTCACCTAACTCACCCACCTCAATGACGACGACGGCACCACCTTGGAATTCCCCCTCCGCACCACCAGGTTGCGGGAATAGCTCGTTCAGATAAACCTCACTTTCACTGCGCCACTCACAGCAAGTAATTATCGGCCCTGAAGTCGAAGAACTGCAAGTCGGGCGTCGCCTTGTCCTTGCACCATTGCGAGAAGCCTTGCGCAATCTTGACACCCTGCTTCCCAACGTACGCCTGCTTTTCTGGCGTCCAGTTGTCCTTGAAGTGCGAGTTGTGCCCCTTCGGCATGATGTAGTAGTTGAAAAGGTGATCATATCCACCGACAGACTTGGGGATGATGTGGTCTGTGGAGATCTGGTCGATGCTGATCCCTGTACCGTCAAGCTGCTGCGGGTTCGACTTGAACCACTTGGTGATTTCCCCCGCAGGGATGGGGCGATTGTGGAACTTGGCCTTCATGTCGCGGATCAGGTCAAAGTTGAGTGCGCATAGCCGGCTGCGCATCTGCACCGGTGGTGGCGGCTCATAGCTCGATGTGATTTTGGCCTTTGACGCTTTTCCGGAGCTGGCTGCGGACGGCGGCAGCAACGTGGCGGCAGCGGCAGCAGGCTGCTGCGCACTCGCCCTCTGCTTCTTTGCGGGTGGCTCACTGTCTGGGCTGGGCAGCAGATGGGAGTAGCCCGGCGGCGGGTAGGCGGCCGCAGGCATGAACCCGTTGGCCGGCCACGCAGTGCTTCTCGCCGACTGCATGTAGTACATCATATCGACCGTTGGGCTGCATGGGTACACATTCTTGTCTTGCACGTCTACAATCTTGCCAACTTGCCCTCCGACCCGTGAACCGGTCTCGATCCGCACCGTCCCTCGGTCGTTGCTCCAATCGACGATTATGCCGTTTTGCCCATTGTAAATACAGTCAGCCCCGTACAAGCCTCCCACTTGCACGCGCTCGCCTTGCACGGGCATTTGCGACCGCGGGGAGACGGACCGTCCCGGCGTTTCGTTACAGTCAACAGAGAAAAAAACGAGCGTCCCGGCGTTTCGTTACAGAAAAGTGAGAAAAACCGGAGTTGTGGAATTTCCAACTGGAATCCACACATTCACGTTCACGTTCAGTTGCGGAGGGCGCAGACTCCGGAATCCCCTGGCCTTTTACATGTACCTTGCCTTGTCTGGCTGATTTTCATGAATTTTCATGGAGCTGCTTCGCTTACGAGAGGCCCACGAAGGTCGCCTCGTTGGTGATGTTGGGGCCGGTCACCATCGTATTGATAGATGTGCGGCAGTATGGGCAGCGTGAGGCGCCACCGCCGCGACGAATGACCAGCGCCGCGCATGCTTCGCAGCACTGCGAGTGGCCGCAAGGGTGGAAGCGCGTCGTCCGCGGCGCGTCCATGCAGATGACGCACATGCGAGGGGCGTCGGCAGCGGCTGCCGGCTCGGCTATGCCTGGGCGCACGCGCTGGTCCTCGCACACCCGCTCGATCGTCTCGAGAGCGCTCGATAGGGGCATGCGGCGCTGCTGCCGTCGCTCCCAGTAGAGGCCCTTGACGATGCCCAGTAGCTCCCGTGCTGCCGGCTCGGGCCAGCCCGCCGCTGGATCGAGAGCTCGCTGCAGCGCGGCGCCGTCGGTGAGATCTTCGAGCGCGTCGTCCGCAGCGTCCTTGGCCTGCAGCGCGCGCCGGCCGCTGAGGGCGACGAGCAAGGTGACGCCCATCGCGTACGCATCCGTCGTCTGCGAGTACTGGCCGCTGTCGGCGTAGAGCGGGTCAATGTACCCATTGGTGCCGGCGAGGTTACGCGTGGTCAGGTGGGTGCGCCCCCCCTGCATCGCGTGCGCCTGCTTGGCAAGGCCAACTGCAAAGGAAGGCAGATTTTGGGGGACCCATGGGAGAGAAGGGTCAAGGGGAGTAGGGAGGCGAGGCGCGAGTGAGAGGGTTTCGGGGAGGGAGTATAAGGGGGGGCCACAGGGCGGCGAGAGCGGGAGCCAGGCATGGATATGGCGGCACACCGTCGGCAAGCTTGGCATTGCCCTCGAGGTCGAGGAGCACGTTGGCCGGCTTGATGTCGCGGTGCAAGATGACGGGTCGAGTCGCCGTCGGCGTGTGCAGGAAGACGAGTGCACGCGTTGCATCGCGCACCGCGCGCAGCCGCTGCTGCCACGTCAGAGGCGGCCGCACGGCGCCGGCAGCCGGCAGGAGCGAAGCCAGTCGGCGCGACGCGTCGTCGTCGCGGACCAGCCTGTCTTCGAGGCTGCCGCCCGCCATCAGAGGGTAGACGAGGCAGCCGACGCCGCCCTCGTAGCAGAAGGCGAGCAGCGGCAGCAGGTGCTCGTGCCGGCAAGTGCCAAGCAGCTGCACCTCGCTCATCAGCTCATTGAGCCCTTGCTGGCTGTCCGCGGCCAGGCGCTTGATTGCCACCGGCCCCACCACGGGCCGCGACGGCAGCGCGTCTGCCCGGTACACTACGCCGAAGCCGCCCTCGCCCACCTTGCGGGCCGCCGCCCATTCCGCCGTCGCTGCCGCCAACTCGGCGAGAGGGACCGGCACAGGGGTGGGCGTCTGCCCGAGGCGTGGCTCTGCCTCGCGCCGTTGCACCTCGCGCCGCTCTGCCTCGCGACGCTGCGCCTCACGCCGCTCTGCCTCGCGACGCTGCACCTCACGCCGCTCTGCCTCGCGACGCTGCACCTCGTGCTGCTCTGCCTCGCGCCGTTGCACTTCGCGCCGCTGCACTTCGCGCCGCTCTGCCTCGCGACGCTGCACCTCACGCCGCTCTGCCTCGCGACGCTGCACCTCGTGCTGCTCTGCCTCGCGCCGCCGCTGCACCTCGCGCTGCTCTGCCTCGCGCCGCTCTGCCGCGCGACGCTGCGCCTCGCGCATCTCTACCGGTCGTGGCGGCTCATAGCTCGAACTGCTGCCTGGCTGCCCTCGTTGCACGCAGTGCAGATTGCCGCCCATCGGTAGCTGGGTCCCGCCCATGCCGCCAGGCAAGCCGCCCATTCCACCGGGTACAACGTACGGGTGCTGGCGTACGGGTAGCTCACTGCATGGGCTGGGCAGCAGATGGGAGTAGCCCTGTCTTGTCGCCCATTCTTCAAAGGCAGGGTCAGATCCAGCGCGGTATGAAGATTCAGCTCCAGAGCGGCACGAAGGAAAGGATCCGCCCATCCCACCCCTCATGGCACCGCCCATCCCAACACTGCTGCTCGAAGACGGGAACCCACCTCCAGAGGCACCTCGAGCTGCTTCAACCTTGGCCATCACCCCGAAGCAGCCACAAGTCTCTGCTATCCCGCCCGCCCCGCCAAACAGGCTGTTGCTCCCAAACCAACCCGATGTGCTATGTGAGTATGGGTTCTGCGGATTCTCGTGGTGCATGGCCTCTCCAACTTGCCGACCGCCAAGCTTATATAGCGCAGCGGCAAGCTCAGGGTCTTTCTCTCTTGCCCTCTTTCCTGCTTGGAGCAATTCACCCCCTAGCTTCGCCTGCTCCGGGTTCATCGGGACCTTGCCCGTCTTCGGCGACATGACTGGCGGCATCTTACGATTTTGAATTCGTTGTGTGAAAATCGAAGGACGTGGAATTTCCATTTCCACATCCCCTGGCCTTGTACATGTACCTTGACTGCCTGATTTTCATGGAACTGTCGATCGCGCTGTTTCTAGAAAAGGTCAGCTTTTGAAGTTTTTCGATGCGGGCGATCTCCGTCGTCGGTTGGCAGCAGCTCCACAGAAAGAGAGACGATCATACCCATGGACGCCATGGACTACCCGCGTTGTGGCGGCCCTCATGGTTGCGTCCTGCATGAATTTCACACTGGCACGTGCATTTTCGCTGCGCCTGAAAACAAACGTGCTCGCAAAGCGCCGGTCGCGTACGCTTCCGGCAGCGGCGCGCGCAAGCCAGCGGGCAGCAGCGCGCGCAAGCCAGCGGGCAGCAGCGCGCGCAACCCAGCGGCAAGCAGCGCGCGCAAACCAGTGGCAAGCAGCGCGCGCAAGCGCCAAGCGCGTGAAGGCGACTCGGATGACGAGGACGATGAGGACGACAAGGACGTTAAGGACGACAAGGATGAGGCGCAGAAGGGAGGGCCCAAGCAGGCGAGCAACGCTAGTAGCCGCAGCGAGCTGCGTGCCAGCGCACGTGACGCCCAACGGATGCAAACCGACGGCTTCGAGTATGTCCATCCCTCCTCCCTGCCAGAATCGTGGGCCTCGCTCGTCTCCGAAGCCGAGGCCGCGGTCAACGCCGGTCTCGACCGCGCACGTCTCAAGGACGGCCTTGAGTCCATCAACTCTCAGCGCCTGCAACTGCGCTTCCCTCGCTCAGACGCACTGCCCGCGCCGCTGCGCCGCGTGGTAGACGTGCTTCACGAGCGTATCGTGGCTTCGTGCGGTCGCGACTTGGCGACCTATGTACTCCAGGATTGCTATGCGCTGCTCACACCGGCCGATGAGGAGGGTGAGGTCGCACGTGCGCCGCAGCGCTGGCACCTCGACGCGGTCAAGCAATTCCCGGTGGCGGCGCTCCTACTGCGCGGTGCACGGGCCACCGAATTCGCTGCCGGCGCGTACTCGAACCTGTCGGCTGGTGTGAGTGAGCGCACGCTCGATTGTTGGTGCGCTCCCCTCCGGACGTTGAACACACCCACGTGGGAGGCCGAGTCGATCGAGGAGTGGGAGCACTTTGGAGGCCACCTGCACGCGATGGGGCTCGTGACAGGCGTCGACGTGGAGACGGGGGAGCCCGAGTGCGACTGGGACAAGCTCGCGATCGCACCCGGCCCGACGGATACGGCGGTTCCGGGCTCCGCCTCCATCTTCTGGTCCAACAAGGTGCACCGCGGGCCGGGCACCGATCTGGGTGAGGAGCGGCTCGTGCTCTTCTGCTCGTGGCTGCCGCCAAGTGCCGCGGCCGCCAGCAAGCGTACCGGTGCCAAGAAGGAGTCCGAGACGGACTACAGCTTCTACGACGTCCATCTCGAGCCCAAGCTGCGGCTGTCGAAGCGTGCCGTGCGCAGCCAGAAGCGCCATCGCGCGTCGTGAGTGAGAGGAGCGCATTTGCGAGCGTGCACGATTGCGAGTGTAGGGGGCCTTCTTAGGAATCAGAGCCGCTACCGGCATTCAAATGTGCAGAACTGTGTATCAGTCAGTGTCCGCGTACGGACTACGGTAGCACGAGCAGTCAGTGGCGGGTGTGCTCGGCTGTCGAAACTCAAACTGCCTCAGGTGGGGACTAACCAAACTCCTTTCAACGCTCACACCACAGGGGTTCAGCGTGGGCGCGCAATGCGTGGGCGGTGTGAATGCGGGCTCCACCCCGAGCGCGAGCTCCGAGCCAGAACCGACCCGGCTCTGAGCTTGCACATGCATTACGTTCTCGCTTCCAGGTACGTTCCTCAATTGCGGACACTCAGGGCCGACGGACCATATGTGATCCGATAATCCCACAGGTTTCACGGTACGTTGCCACTTACCCCTTATGAGTCCGCTTCGCTGAGCGACGAGGCCCGCCTCGTACGCCGTCGTGTTGTTGTTGTTGTCGCGTTGTGTTGTCGTGTCCCACGCGCCCAGAATTGGAGGCATTGTGGGGGGATGTCGTGATTTTCTGACTCTTCACATCCCAAACCGAGACCTGTGAAGCTAAGCCGGAAGGAAATGTAAGATTTCACACCCGACATGAACGTGATCGTACCGCCATTTGACTTGACTTGACTTGAATTGACTACCGTTCACAACAAGCAAGTGTGAAAACAGCGAGCGAAGACTCCCAAGTCCCAACGGCCTCAGTGACGGCCTATTACATGAGTCTCTCCGTCGCCCCTCCCGGCTCGTCGGCGGCCATTTCGCGGGCACTGATCCTCGAGGTGGCCGAGGTCGAGGACGAGGCCGAGATCTTCGAGCTCTCGCTGCACAACAAGGGGCTCCGCTCGATGCTTGGCCTCTCGCGGTGCGTGCGCCTGCGCGTGCTCGACCTCTCGTTCAATGGGATCCAATGCGTCGAGGGCCTCGACGCGCTGATCGACCTTCGCGAGCTACGCCTCTACGCGAACGAGCTCGTGCGCGTCGACGGCCTCGGTCGGTGCGTCAAGCTGCAGGCGGTGCTGCTGCACGACAACCGGCTCGGCACAGGTGGCGGGGCCAGCCGGCCAGGCACGGCGGCGGGTGGCGCGACGATCCTGAGCTGCTTCGCCGGGCTCACGCAGCTCGCGACGCTGCGGCTCGACTCGAACCCGCGATTGGGCACCGAGGGCCTCGCGCGGCTGCGCCTCGACCAGCTGCCAGCGCTCGCAGACCTCGACGTGAGCAGCACGCGCGTCGGCTCGGTGCTGCCCTTTGTGGCGCTGCGCTCGCTGCAGCAGCTGCGCGCCGAGCACAACGAGCTGCGCGAGCTCGTGCCGCTCGCCAGCCTCAGCCTGCTCGAGGAGCTGCACCTGGGGCACAATGAGCTGCGTGGCGGCGCGCTGGCGGCGCTGGCGGGGCTGGTGCGGCTGAACGTTCTCGACCTTGAAGCGAATCGAATCGAGTCGCTCGAGGCGCTGCCGCCGCTGCCGGGGCTCGTCGAGCTGAACCTCGGGAGCAACCGGCTGACCACGCTGCCGCCGCTCACGCTCGCCGCCGCTGCCGCCGCGCAAACGGCCGTCACGGCCGCGTCCGCTGCCGCGCTCGCCGCTCCCTCCGGCCTCTTCTCCGCATCGGCCGCGCTCTCGTCCGCCTCGCGTGCGAGCATGGGCCGTGGCGCCGGGCGCGGCTCGCGCGGCGGCGCCTTTGGCGCGAGCAGCAGCCGCCTCGGGAGCACGAGTACCATGCGCGCGGGCAGCCGCGGCGGGCGCGATGGCAGCGGGGCTGAAGTGCACTTACCGGTGAGCCCCGCCTCACCGTCGCGTCGGGTCAAGCTCCTGCCGCAGCTCGAGGTGCTCGACCTGAGCCACAACAGCCTGCTTACCCTCGAGAGCGTGCTCGCCCTCACGCGCAAGGCTCTGCCCGAGCTCGCCGAGCTGCGCCTCACCGGTAACGCCGTCTGCGCCGAGCCGCAGCTCGTCGCGGCGCTGCGCAGGCAGCTGCACACAGAGAAGCTGCTGCTCGACGAGATCTCGTTGGGCGAGCTCGCGGAGGCGGGCGGCGCCCATCCCGACGCGAGCGGTGGCGCCCATGACGGCGCCCGAGCGCTGGCCGAGGGCGGTGCCCATGACGGCGCGGCTCCGCCCGTGCCCACGACAGCGCTGTGGCAGCCTGCCGCCTTTGCTGGAGGTTCGCGCCCCGGGACGGCCTCGCGCCCCGGGACGGCCTCGCGCCCAGGGACGGCCTCCAGACCCGCCATAGCCGCATGCATGCGCCCGGGCTCCTCGCTGCCGTCGGCTGAAGGCGAGGAGCGCGGCGCGCCGATGCCGCTCATGCGCCCCCCGCAGAGCCGGAGGGGCGTCGTCGTTCCGATGCCCACCGAGCAGGAGGTCGCCTCGCGCACGGACGCTCTGCGATTGCGCATCGCCCACCTTCGTGAGCATATGAGTGCGGCCATCGCGCGCTCGGCTGCCGGCGCCGCCACCGCCACCGCCGCCGCCGCCGGCGCCGCCACCGCCACCGCCGCCCTCTCCGAGAGGAGGACAGCGGCGGCGGCGGCGGCCGCTTCCGGCCGCGCACGTCACGGCGCCGGCATTGGTGCGTCGTCGTCCAGGCACCCCGAGGAGGACGAGGCCGTCTACGGCGACGAGGACGAGGCGCACGCCGCACTCTCGCTGCAGTGCGTCGTTGCGGCCGGCGCCATGGCCAACACCCCGGTGATTGAGGGCGTGAGTGAGGGCGTGAGTGAGGGCGTTACTGAGGGCGTGTGCCTGATGAATGATGAGCCCGAGACGATGCCGACGGAGGCGGCGGCTGTCAACGGGCTTGCGCTGCCGCTGGTGCCTCCAAACTCACTGCACTCGCATCGTGAGGGCGTACCCTTCGCCTCGCTCGCGGCGCATCGAGCGGCCTTCGTGCCAACAGAGGAAGAGGAGGAGACTCCAGCGGATGTGGCTGGTCTGCCATCGCCGCCCATGGCAGTGCAGAGCCGCGTGCTCGACACAACGCGCCGCGTGGCCGCCCCACCGCCACCAGTGCCGCCGCCCATGCCTCCGGAGCTCATGGCGCTGCTCGACCAGCACGAGACGGCCCTCGCCAAGCGCCTCGGCCAGAAGCCACCGGCGCCTGTGAATGTGAATGTGAATGTGAATGTGGCGCCTCCAGCCGGTGGCGTGCTGCCGCCCGCTGCGCCCTCACCCGCTGCGCCCGCCAGCGCTGCCGCTGCCACGCCGCCGCCGCTGCTCCCGCCACAGGCCGCCGCCGCTGCACCGCGATCGGTCGCGCCGACCGATGTTTCTCAGACAGCGGCCGTGCCTGGGGGGGCGTGCCGCCTCGCCTCTCGCGGACGCCTCTCTGAAGCTCGAAGCTTCTCGCAGCGTACCACGATCGCCTCCGCCGACGCCACCGACGCCAACCGTCGCGGTTACGCCGCCGCGCCTCGGACCCTCGCCCAGCACGTGATCGTCTCCGAAACTAACGAAGCTGACGAGCCCGCCGATGCGACGCTGGCGGACGAGGCGGACGAGGCCGGCGGCGCCGGCCTCAAGGTTTTCAATGACGGGCACGCGTGTGCTGCGGCGGAGGCTACGGAGGCCGCCGCGGCCGTCGTTGGTGGCTACCCGGCGCCGGCGCCACAGTCGGTGCGACCGATGTCGGCCCGGCGCGGCCCCCCCACTCAAGAGGAGCGCGCCGGCTATCAGAGCTTCAGGCTGCCGGGCAGTGTGAGCAGCGCAAGCGCCGCTGCTGCGGCGGCGGCGGCGGCGGCGGGTGGTGCGGGTGGCGGTGCGGGTGGCGGTGCGGGTGGCGGAGTGAGCACCCCTCGGAGTGCGGCGGCGGCGGCGGTGGCGAGCCCGTCAGTTTCGTCAGTTTCGTCAGACAAGGCGGTGGCGACCCCGTCGGGCAGGCCGGGCACGGCCTCCTCATGCCCTGTCAGCGCACGCCCTGGCAGCGCGACAGCCTCGCGGCCAGGCAGTGCGCGAGGTGGCGGGCCGCTGCTGCCGCTCGCGCGCGCCCCGCTGCGCACGCAGCCACTGCAGCCGAAGCAGCGCGAGGTGGCAGCGCCGGTCAAGTGATTGCTACACTCGCGGACCCATGAGACCCGAGTCCGTCCTACGCCGCCGACGGCACGCACGCCGTCTGCGGTCGGGTGGCTGGCCTCTGCCCCGCTCTGGGTGTGTTCTTAATGACGCGCGTTAAAACGGGTCGGTACCCGCCCTTCTGTCCCACGTCGGTGCGCGCTCTATACGCAGGCCGTCGCACGGCCGCAAAACCGTTTTTTACATTCTGATTTTTACATCCACGCATTTTACATTCTGATTCCTCAACGCCAGCTGCGGGGGGCTGTTCGGACGGAAAGTTCTAACTTCTATTTTGAGTAGTACTGAGTATTCTGTCGACCGTGTCCAGCTGTGGTGTAGGATGCTATAGTAGTAGCCGCGCCAGCGCCGCTTGGCGGTGCTCTTGGTCAGCGTCGGGCTGCCTAAAAGTGCTTGTTCAGGAAGGCGAGCAATGCCTCCGGGTGCTCTCCCCAGTAACCGCCCCCCTCGAAGCGGCGTGCCTTGCCAAAGAGGGGCACGGCACCCTGGGGGATGGCGAGGAGCTCTTTGCCGTGCTCGTCGGGCCCTGGCTCAGGCAGCGCCGCGTGCACCGCCGTCGTGAGCTCGATCGTCTCGGGCGGTGCATCCTGCGCGTACGCGAGGAGCACAGGCACCGGGCAGCGCGGCGCGACGCGGTCGAGCAGCTCCGCCTCGGGCGACGGCTGGCTCGCCGCCACGGCGCGAAGCCGGAAGAGCGAGAGCGTTGACAGGTCAGGTGACCACGCGTCCTTCACTATGGGCTTAACGGCCTTCGCCACTCTCGGGCTGTTTACATGGGCCGTGTCGGGCGCAGCAGATTCTACCGTGGGGTTCAAGTCCGCTAGGAGCTGAAGTGCCGCGCTCGCGCCAACGCCTTGCGCGAGGATCACCACGCGGCAGTAGCGGAAGACGCGATGTTTCTCCACGTACGCGAGCACGTCACGCAGCTTCGCCTGCTGCACACGGAGCGCATGTTTTGCGTCCATGGCGGCATCGGCCACCGTCTGCACGCTGGTGACGCCGCGCACAGTCTGGTTGCCGACCGCGAGGCTGTGCGCCTCGTACGCGAGTACGTTGAAACCCTCGTCCACCAGCTTCTGATGCAGCGGGCGCGTTGCCACTTTGCCCGCCAGCCAACGCGCTCGCGCGAGCGCGGCGTGGGTCTCATGCTGCGAGTGCGGCGTGGCCACGCCGCGGGGCGTCTGAACGTACTCGCTGCGGCCGGCCATCCTGGAACCCGCCCCGAGCGGGTGCATCACGATGGCGAGCTTGTTGGCGCCGCGGTGCACCAGCGCCGAGCGCCCGCCTACGATTTCGAACGCAGTGATCTCGCTACCGCTGGCTGTGCCGATGTGCACCGTCTGGCAGTGCAGAGGGTGCGGCCGCCAGTACAACTGCGCGGGCTCGATGGGCGGTCCTCTATAGCGCAGGTGGCCGCTGCTGCCCTTCGAGGAGGCTCCGAGCAAGCTGCTTGACTTCCGTGTGGGCGACAGTCGACCGGCCACTGTCGGCGGCGCCGACTGCGGCCGACCGGCAACGCCCTCGGCCACTTTCGCCGGCGCCGACTGCGGCCGACCGGCAACGCCTTCGGCCACTGTCGCAAGGCCTCCGGCGAGGCCGCTGCTAGAAGTGCCCTTGCCGCCAGCACCGCGCACCGACTGCGGCTGGGCTGCCGTCGAGGGCCTGCCAGACCCCGGCCTGGATCCCCCCCTGAACCCAGCCCCTGTATGCGAATGGCCCTTGAAGTCAACCACTTCGGCGTCGTGCAAGTGCTTGCGGACCTCCTCGTACTCGATCAGACCACTCCCGTCCGTGTCCCACTCTTTGAAGAGCATCTCGAGCGCATCGGGCGCGACGTCGAGGCCGAGCTCGGACATGGCCTTGCAAAACTCCTCGTACGCGATCGAGCCGTTGGCGTCGTCGTCGAACTGGCGGAACACGTCGATCACGCGCACCATCGACGCCTGCATGGCGCCCTTGATCTGGCCTGGAAGCGAGTGCAGCGCGGCCTCATCGAGGTCGAGACCTCCCAACAGGTTGGCGTTACACTTGATGATCTTCTTGGTGCGCAGCGCGATCTTGTTGGCTGCCCTCAGCGGCAGCGGCGGCAGCACGGGCCTCTCCTTGAAGGATGTTTTGATCGCGTCGAAGAGCTCGCGATACTCGATCGTGCCGCTCTGGTCGGGGTCAAAGGAGGCGAAGACGGCGGCCATCGCCTCAATCGGCACGCCCTTCATACCAAGCTCGGTCATCGCCTTGTTGAACTCGGCGAAGTCGAGCAGCCCCGACGAGTCGTCGTCAAACTGGCGGAAGAGGTCGACGACGCGCGCCTTGTGCTCGTCAAGCATCTCGCGGATTGCACCAGGGACCCGATCGAGTTTCATAGTTCCTCTCAAATGGTTCGAGCTGAACATGTTGGCGTCGACTTTGCTGATGCGCTTCTTGCGCAGCGCAATGCGATTGGCCGCCGTGAGCTGCAATGGCTCTAGCTCCGGCTTGTGCTGCACTGAACGCACGAGGAGATCGTGCAGCTCCCTGTACTCAATCGTGCCGCTGTCATTTGGGTCAAAGGAGGCGAAGAGCGCGGTGACCGATGGCTGGTCACCCTTGAAGCCGAGCTCTCCCATCGCCTTGACGAACTCGGGACCATCGATGTAGCCCGATGCGTCGTCGTCGATCTGGCGAAAGAGGTCGATGACGCGAGCCAGGTTCTTTTGCAGTGCACGGCGCATCTGCGTGGGGATGTTGCCGTTGCCGTCGAGCTTCAGCGGCGTGGCGGCATTCTTCTTTTGGGCGCCGTTGCCAGCGGGCTTAGGAGCCATTCCAGTAGGGACGGTGCCCACAAGAAGGGATACGGAAGGGTCCGTGCCCGAAGAGAACAGCACTCCTCGTTTCTCCGACGCCGCGAGTGAGAAAGGAGAGAGTTGATACCGGTTAAGGTAGTCCGCTCATGGTGTACATGGGGCAAAAACTGATCTCCAAAAGTACTGAAGGGATTTGAACGAAACTCAAGCCAGAGGTGTCCCACGCACTCCCATTGAGTTCTAGCTCAAAACTTTCA
>Ga0210243_100838_pt1 | contig 25387 bp, 10 predicted proteins | sample ChrtobMeP5a_32mM_FD_155461 | JGI IMG/M metagenome (GOLD analysis project Ga0210243, IMG submission 155461) | Chrysochromulina tobin associated microbial communities from unialgal haptophyte culture, Seattle, Washington, United States - P5a_32mM | ecosystem: Host-associated > Algae > Haptophytes >...
GCTTCGAAACGAGGCTCCTATCGGCGGTCAAACTCACTCAACACGTTCGGACAAGGTGCGGCAGCTCCTTGTCCCCACTGATTGACATAGTCCAGCCGTCGCCGGCCGCTGGCCGTGGCTGGCACGTCCTGCACACCACCACCACTTGCGCTGCCATTTCTGCGTACGACGATGGCAGCGCACCCGCCACCCACGCCTAACCCCATCCCCGTGCTCCCGGACAGGTTCTGACGCATTGGTAGGCATCCTCGTGGGGGACAAGGAGGAGCCCAGCAGCAAGCGCGGCCACGGCGACGCGTGCGCGAGCGCTGGCGGCGTGCGGACGGCGACGCTCGCTAGCCGGCCCTTGAGAGAGGGCCGCGCGCCCGCCGGGTCCCGCATTGCGGGAGTTCGAAAATTTTGTCGGATCTCGTTTCACACCGGCGTGCAACACGTCTCCCGTGGGGACTACAGGTCCTGCCCGGGGTCGCATACGGTGAGGCTCGGCCACGCACGAGCCGTCAACGGCTGACGAAACTCGGTTTCGTCAATGACGAAACTCGCGCGGCGGCCGAGCCCACCGTCATCAGGAGGTATTCATGCTAATCAAGAACTATGAACAACGACTCTGACCATCATAAGTGCAAACACGACAGGACTGCCAGGACCCCCCGCAGCTGATATGTCCTTGCGCGGGAGTAACGGTAAGCCGCGCTCGCGCTTACCGTTTCAAGAGCCGACGAAACCGGCTACGCTCTCTCAATCTAAGCTGCTGCTCTTGCTTACTGTGCTTGCCAAATCTGCTAATCTGGCGAAGCCGAAGATCCGTTAATCGAATTATTGCGTGACGTGTCGCATATCTCCTGAGACGTCGCCTCAAGCGCGTCGCGCATTCTGGTCAGCGGCTCCGCCGCGTTATGGAAGCCGAGCTAGGCGGAAACGCGGAATGTTCAATCTACTCTCGAGGCTAGCAGTCGCGCCAGTGGAGGCGAGGTGAGAGTCGAGTTGACGGATGATCGAGCTTCGAGGAGACCGTCGGCATACACGGAACACGTGCGAGACTTGACGCCGTTGACTTTTCTCGTCTCCTTCTTGTGGCTGGCCGACACGGCGCGATCGTGACCCACTACCTATGCTATTATTAACTTCTCAACAGGCGCTCGCACCTCCGGGAGAGAGAAGCCGAGTCGCACTCAACATCACTCACACATATCCCTGCTCGCAGCTCGGGTTCACCCTCCTACCACGAGTTCGATAGGCCACAGATCGTCTTGAGAATCATCACTGTCGTCCTGTGAGTCCTCACGTATGTGCTCCGCCGTCGAACCCTCAGTTGTGGATGTCGTGGAAAAACTCAGTGCCTCCTGAACATCATCCTGAGCAACCCCGAGGCCAAAGTCGGGCCAGTAATCATAGTCGTCATCATCGTGGCCATCGCCTTTGTCATTATCAACTGGTTCATGAGAGAACTGCATCACAGGACGTGCGAGAGGCTCGACTGGTTCTACGGACTCCACTTTGCGTGCCGGTGCCGCAAAAGACGAGACAAAACGCGTCGCGCGTGCGTCTTGCTCGCGAGCCTGTCGCATCTCCTTGCGGAAGAGGCCAATGAATTGAGCAAACGCATCGCTTTCGTCAACGCGTGTCCAAGGCAAGCTGCCGCCCAGTGCACTGGGCGGTGGAGGGACGCCTGCGGGCAGCGGGGGGGCTTGCGGTGACGCTTGCAGCGAACAGCCCACAAAACCTGCACCCCTGACAAGGCCCGGCGACGGCATGGGACGCTCGGTTCCCAGGGCACCAATAATGGGAGGAAGAGTCGCACATCCGGGAGGCGGCAGCATGCTGTATGCCGGTCCCATTGCCGCGGTACGAGGCCCAGCCATCTGAACCGACAAGTCGCTGGTTCGGCAACCCCCCGTCTCTGCTCCGCCAGCTACACCCATTCCGATAGCTTGTATGCTCATGCCTGGCGGCACGTACGACGCCGCCTCCGAGAGGAGCTTGGCCAGATGATCCTCCGTGTAACCGGCAGCAAACGTATCCTCGATGCAGTCCGCAATTGACGCATCGATTGCCGCCATTCCTGGTGGCAACGCCCCAGCCTTTCTCGAACCCGGGCCTTCATCGTACGTATCTACATGCTCGTACTCGCCCTCCACCATCCAGATCCGGTACCGATCGGCGACCCTGATGGTCACTCTCTTGGCGAAGCCCAGGAACAGTGAGACGCCGAGGAATACGGGGATCGCCATCGGGTCGCCGAAAAGGTTGTGCTGCTGGTGGAGCACCAGCATGTATCCCAGCACGGCGAAGACGATCCCGCTGCAGTGCAAAGAGCCGAGCAGGTAGAATTGAACTGATAGGCACATTTGATCGAGAGCTCTAAGGTCGGGTGGCAGCTCTTCGTTGATTGTGTCGTCCAATCCGACCCAGCGACGGCTGCGGTTGGCGAAGCGTTCGTTGCAAAACTGGATGTACTCGAAGAGCTTCCAATTCCAGAGTAGTTCCTGTACGTTGAACAAAAAGATGTCGATCACCCACAATGCCGGCACCAAGAAGGCCGAGAAAAGCACGAAGTATACTAGATCAGTAGATCGGATGCCGTAATATTTGCTGACCTCGAACTGCTCCCTGAACAGGAAGATGATAACGACAGCGATTGGAGAGATCACGGAGCCGAGCGCATCAACGGAGAATCGATACATGAGCCTCAGCATGTCCGACATGATCCCGATGGCTTCCAGCTCCGGTGTCATGACCGGCACAGGCGCCCCACTGCGCTGCGCCTGTTGCACCGCGATCCTGAAACGAAGCAATCGTTGCACACGAAAGTTCACGGGCTGGACTGCAACGCGTAGGAATACCATGACAGAAAGCTCCACGACATTAGCTTGGATGAAGGCTAGGAACCCCGCGGCACCCAACGTCATGACGTACTGGATCGTCTGGAGTGCGCATTCAAACGGAAGCGCAATCAGCTTTTCGGTGAGCGCTTGCATGAGCCAGACCTCCATTGACATCCACACGACCCTGAATCCGAGCATGCACGGCACCGGGTACAACGAGAAAATGATGGAGAATGAAACCTCCAGCGCGAGCAGGAGAATGATGAACAGCCATATGGAAGTGTACATCACGTGCCGGCGTTGCCAAAAGCCTGGCCGCCAGATCGAGCCAGGCATATCTTTGCGAGGGCACAGCAACTCGGCCCCGTTCACCATGAGATTGAAGCCCAGGCAGAGGAGCATGATGCCGACGCGTCCGCTGAGCCACTTCTCCTCCACAGACAACGTCACTTCCAGCGCGCCCGGCCCGATGTAGCCCCAATCTCCAGGGTACGACCCGAGAGGGTTGATCTCGAGCATCACGCCACGCATGAAGCCAGCAACCATGGCAATGGGGATGAGGACCATGGTGAATCCGATGATCGGGTTGAGCTCAAAACCTCGGAGCCATCGAAGAAAATTCAGTCGGGGAGGGTTGGTCTGCGTCGCAGCCTGTCGGAAGCAGCCCCACACCAACATGACCGCCAGGATGGCGACGAAGTCCAGCAGGACATAAAAGACCAAGTATGTGGAAAGGTCGAGCGCAAAGTTGTCCAGAACGTCGATCCATGCGACGGGAAACCAGGTGATCCTCAGATCGTACTCGTGGCCCCTAAGCGTCTCACCCGGAACGCTAGTAAAGTCCCCGAGGATGAGCTTGCCCTTGATCAGCTTCTTCGCGTATCTTTCAATTCTGCTGTCGCGAGTCTGCCAGTATTGCAACAACAGCTGCATGCGGTGCGGCGTCCAGTCCATGCCGTGCCTTTCCGACTCATATAGGCTAACATCTGCCTGGATGAAGATGAAGTTCTCGTCGTCCATGTATGCTTTGACCTTACTAAAGTACCTCAAGTTCGCACCACAGCTCCTCTCGAGCTGCTGCCGTCTGGCAGCATCCGTTTCCAAATCGGGGAAGCAAAAGCCCCCAGAGACGTGCTCGGTAGGTATAGGCTCGCGCGTCATGTAGAAGAGCATGTCATCACTTTGCGCTTGAAACCAGTAAGGCTTCCCCGCAAAAAGCTCCGACCGCTCCTCATACATGCATGTCATGATGTAGTCGCACGCATCCGAGTAACGTCTAGTGGCGAATATGTCCCATTGGCGAATGTGGATGGTGTCTTCTTCGCTAACAAGGTGGCAGGCTGAAGGGTGCTCCAGCACCCACGTCAGCGGTGCCCGCGAATCCCATCCGGGTATTTGGAGAATGGCGCCTGTGGGCGGATAGAAGGCGTCCCTGGGGTAGGGATCGCCCGGATCGGCGCCGTTGATTGCTGATCCACAGTTTCGGCATCGCGGGCTGACAACCCACTCGCTGATAAGGTGGTACTGGTCGTTGCCTGGTCCAAGGCTCGGATTCTCGAAGATGACCGGCGTAAAGTCTATATTTCTGGATTCGTCGCCATTAGCATCTTTGAATGTCGTGCACCCTGGCGGGCAGACGTCCACAAATTGGGGGCGAGGCTGGTCGGAGCACTTACACTTAACAAGACTGCCTCGGGCTCGGACTGGTGCCCCGCCCTGAGCGTCCGGGCATCCTATTGTAAACGGCTGACCAACATCGGCATGGTAATTGTTTGTCGAAGGCGTTCTGCCGAACCGCACGCCACGGGAGCACAGCGAGAAGTAGGGCAAGTTCGGCATCGGCGCCACCGTCAGCAAAGACGACCCCCAGAATGTCTCCGCCGAGTAGTCTGCCGAGTATACGCCCTCCAGCGGGTCCATCAGGATACCGCCCGTGCCCCCGAGGGGTAAGGTGTAGTTGATCATCGAGTACTCGAGGACTGCCACGACGTTGTCGGATTGGTAAGGCTCGAGATAGCTCGCGCCAAGGTATATCTCCTTCGTCGGAAGCAAACGGGGAAGGTTCAGAGGCAGAGCTAATGCCTGCCTCTCCTTGTCAAGCCCGATGAGGAACACTCGCCGGGACAGGCTTCCATCTGCGCGGTACCTGCCTGGGTGCCCGCGATCTGGACCCCAGGGCAGGTTGACATCCGGCAGGATCTCCATATCCATGCTCCGCTCGAACAGCGAAACTTTGTCGGTGTACAACCCATGCAAGATCTGCAGCTCCAATCGGAAAAGCACCTCTTTCATGGAGTGCAAGTGCAGCGCAAAACGACTTGTCTTGCTCCACCGATGGCTCTTATACATCGCGTAATCCTCGTCAACAGGCATGTCGAAGCCGAATGAGGGCGGGTACGGGCTCGAATGCTTGTGCCCATCGACAAAGACACCAAACCGATAGTGGTCTGAGTAGACCAGCTCTTGAGGCAGTTTGCCAGCGAGGTCGAACACGAAACGCGCCATGGTGAATGGAGGCAGCCGGAACACGGTGAACGCGGGGGGCTCGCCCAGGTATGCAGAGCGCGCAGAGGGCTCGGATTGCAACAGGCGTGCGTTCATCGAGTAGTTGCGACGCTCGAGTTGCTCGTCTGCCGAGTGGAGCGCGTCCTCGAGCTCTAACGCGGCAGTTTGCAAGAGGGCTGCAGCACTTCCGTCACTTGTCGAAATCCCAGACAGATTCTTCCCTATCCGTTCAAGCGAGAGCCTCCGCCTGGTGCTTGGCACCTCTGCCTCGCACGAGGGCGGGTCCGGAAAGGGTCTGCACACGAACGCAGGGTCCGTTACAATGTAGTCCTCGAAAGCGACGAGCGCGTCAGGGTCTCGGAATATACCAGGTATTGTGGCAGTCGTGATCGCTGAGGTCACACGAGCATCTATACGGAAACAATCTGTGCTTGCCATGGACTTTGGCAAACTTGACGTTCCATCAGGACATTTATACTCCGCTTCCATTCGCTCCGGAGATGTCCCTTCAGGACAGTAGTAACCTTCCAGGCAAGGATTGCCGGTCCGCGTATCCGCCGATGTGGCCGCGTAGCATATGTAACCAGCAGGGCACAGGCCAATAGGACAATAGCAACGCCGTCCGTCCGTTCTCTGTGTAGTGCCGATGGTTCCAAGGTCCGTGCAGATGGGATCGTCGACCGATGTCATTTGCTGCTCGATGAGGGCGCGCACTTGTCGTACGGCCGCGGTACTGGCACATTCAAGGTGACCTCGGTGACTCTCACGGTCGCAGTAGTAGCCGGGTAGACACGGATCGTCGTACTTCGTGCTCGAAGAGGTATTCCAGTCGCACATGTGACCGGCAGGGCACGGGTCGCTCTGGCTGAGGTTTGTCATGCCCTTCACACCGCAAACCCGCCCACGCGGGCATGGCATGCAGAGCATCTCCATAGGATTGGCATAGTACGGGTTCCACGAGCCTTCTGGACACTGCTGGCAAGAGACTGTTCCGTTGTAAGCGCGAAAGGTGCCCGGGCTGCACGGCAGTGGCTCGATCGTGCCTTCCTCTGCGCAGGAGTACCCACCAGGGCAGAGGAAGCACGTATCGGTGCCGTTTAATGGGTTGTATTTAGACCACGTCCCAGCTAGGCACGGAATCGCCTGCGACTTGCCTTCGCCACGGCTGAAAAACCCTGCCGGAGACGGATACGGATTCGCGGTTCCCTTGGGGCAGAAAAATCCAGCAGGGCAACGTCCTGTGCCGAAGGGCGAAGTAGAAGCCTCCTTGCAGTACTGTCCAAGTGTGCACGGCTGTGGCGACCTGTAATCATTTTCGTCCGTGAGGTTGCTCGTGATGCCTCCGAGACAGTACACCGCCTTCGGGCAAGCAATCGGCTTGAAGTTGCCCTCCGAATTCCAATCTGCCGTCTCAGTTCCCTCCCAGCAGTAGTATCCGGGTGGGCACGCCGTCGCTGGGACCTGAAGACCGGGCTCGTTGCAAACGGAGCCAGCTGGACATATTGTAGGTGATGATAAGCCCACTTTGTCGCAAATGTAACCGATCGGACATTCTGTGCATTTGTCTTGGCCAGTCTTGTCGTTGTAGAACCCTGGTGTGCAGAGTGACGGGAATACGTTGCCCACCCCCGGGCAGTAGTTTGCTTGCGGGCATTCGATCGGCAGGGAGCCAGGAGGGCAGAAGTACCCCGCTGGGCAGGGGCCACTCCCTTGTGGGTTATCAGACCCCCTGAAGCACACGAATCCCGCAACACATGGCTGCGGGGTGGAGTAGTTTCCAGGTATGGACACGTTGGAGGCCACCCCTGCTGGGCACCAGGTGTTTTCGGGGCATTCCTGTGGGGCCATCGTGCTGGAAGAGGATGTTGGGTTCGAAGTCGAAACTCCTAGAGGGCAAAAGTGGCCAGATGGACAAAAAGAATCTGGAAAGCTCAGCCCAGAGAGAGAGCAGACCATCCCAGCGGCGCAAAGAAGCGGCGAGGATAGCCCTTGAGATGGACAAAAGTATCCGGGTGGGCACGGACTGCAGCTCGCGCTCCGGTCGTTCGCCCGGAACGTGCCTGGTGGGCAGGCTGTGAAGTTGCTTCCTGCCGATGGGCAGAAAGCTCCAGGCGGACAGGGCACGACCTCGAGCTGAGGGCACCATGTTCCTCTGGGACACGCGATGTACTCAAATGTTGTATACGACCTCGAAAAGTCATGTGCGTTGGTGCTGACTCTCACCGGCACAACGAGGCTGCCTGCAAGGCGTGGGCCAACGTATTCTGGAGCCATGCAGAGAGCCGTGCGATTGTCTATGAATGACGCGTTCGACCGAGCGCTACCAAATGCGCATGTCAGCGACGAGGAATTGACGAAGCCCTCGCCATGCACGTACACTGGCGTCGGCGAGGTCACAAGACCTCGTCTAGGCACGATCGACAAAATGTACGGCTCACGAACAAATTCGAATGTAAACTTTGCTGACGCGTTGTCTGAACGGGCCATCAGCAAGAATGGTACACGCCCAGTGGCGTGCGACGGAGTGCGGCACAGCAGTTGGTTCGCCACTGACGATCGCGCTGCCGCTGATGGTGGAGCGTGGCCGAACTGACAAGAAAAGGGAGTTGCATCGACCTCACTATCGAGATACACCACGATGGTTGTGCCGCCAGACGCCGGCGCACGGGCTGGGATCAGGTGCGTGATCTGGAACGCAACGAAGGCGAATGCGATGCCGCTCCTCGAGAAGCCCTGCCCGCCAAGTGTCGAGCCAAGTGTCACCTCCAGCGAAACCGAGGACGCAGCATGCCTCGGCGTGCGGCACAACATGATCGATGCGTTCACGTACGTGGCGAACGTTGAAAGCTGTCCAAAGTGGCAATGAAGCCAGGGGTCGAAAGTTGGCATAAAGTGACGGCCGACCAGAGTCACCAACGTCCCACCAAAGACCGGACCAGAGTTCGGCAGCACGGCACGAATGTAAACGTCGGGAACGTACTCGAAAGAGGCCACCGCGATCGTTTCGAAGTTTAGCGTGCCGTGGTGGCTCGGAGCACTGGAACCGTGTGAAAGGAGCTGAACGGTGAGCTGAGCCGCACCGGGGGTGCTTCTCGGCGAAACACACAACGCGTGCGCAGATCCGCGGGACGTGGCTGGCACAACCGCAGCCGCGAAAGAACACCGCAACATGGAATTGGAAACAGGGACCAACGTGACGGCAATGTTGACAACAGTGCCACCGTGCACAGGGCCGAGCACAGGGTGCACCGATCGGATCTCTGGGGCCGTGTATGTGAAGGCGATGCCCTCGGCTGTGAAGTCCACACCGTTTACGGCCACCTCGAGTTGGACGGTACGTGCCTGGTGCGCCGGCGCGACGCACTCGAGCACGTCGCTCGACACGCGTCGCGCTGCCGAGGGGCTCGCATGTCCAAAGCGGCACAAAAGGGCGCCAAGTGCGGCAGAGCGCTGCAAAAACGGTCCGCCGTGCACCCTCACGAGGGTGCCGCCTCCCGCGGGTCCTTGGGGCGGACGGACCATCCTAACGGATGGAGGTCCGAGAAACTCGAACAGCACGCCGTTGGCGCTGAAGTCTTGGTTGTTCATGCTGACCTCGAGGGTCACGTTACCGGCACGGCCAACGGGGCGCGAGACGCATGAAAGCGAGCCCGCCGAGTGCCAGGTTGCCGCTACGGGCACGCCCAAGCCAAAACGGCACGCCAAACCTGGGCCACGCACGAACCCGCTCCCCGCCACAGCCACGAGCGCGCCTCCCTCAACCGTCCCTGCGTGGGGGCTGACGCTCGAAACCGACCACTGCTCCAGGTATTCATATTCTAGTCGGCTTGCACTGAAGTCCTGCATGTTGCTCGTGATCTCAATGGCGTACAACCCACTCGCCTGGGCTGGGGAGACGCAGCGAAGCTCGCTGCCAGACACGAAGCTGGCAGCCAGGGCGGCGACAGCACCAAACCGACACGTGCTCCCTGGCAAGATGCTACTGCCCACGACGCTTACAAGGCTGTGCCCACGCTGTGGGCCGGATTGAGGGATAATGAGTAAGATGCGGACGTCAGCCATGTACGTAAAGGTCGAGTTACTCCAGGAAAAGTCGGCGCCGTTCACACTCACCTCGAGCGCGACACGGCCCGCGCGCAAAGAAGGGGCTGTGCAGTTGAGAGACGTGCTGCTCAAGGGCACTGCGTCGACAACCATGGTCCCGAACTTGCACTTGAGAGATGTTGAGTGCACAAATCCAAGACCAAACACGCTCACAATCGTTCGGCCTCGTTCGGGACCCTGAGCCGGCTGGATGCGGGTGACTTGCACTGCTGCATGGTACGTGAAGAGGATGCGAGATGCTCCAAAGTCTTGGCCATTGATGCTCATGCTCACGAGAACACGGTGACGCTCCGTCGTGTCGTGGGCGGGCGAGAGGCATTGGGCAGCCGCCTCAGAGAGGTATGTCGCCGGCACAGAACGAGTTCCAAATCGGCAATGAGACTCGCCCGCCATGAAGTTCCTGCCCACAACCGTGACAATCGCCCCCCCTGCTGCTGGCCCAGCACGTGGCCGCACGCCGAGGACCTGGGGCTCCTGCTGATAAACGAAGCTGAGGCCGGATGTTGTATAATCGACTACGTTGTTGCTCATCTCCACCGGCACTGCTCCCGACGTCATCGTCGAGTCCAGGATACCAAGGAGATGCGCACGCGCGGGCGATGTGCAGAGGAGCAGCGACCGATTGACCACGTTGGCAGGAACCGCCGTGAGATTGAAACGGCAGCGCACAAGCCGCAGCGCGGACGAGCGAAGCGAGAAGTCCTGGCCATTGAGGCTCACCTCAGTCCCTCCTGCAACAGGTCCTGAACGTGGCAGAGCTGCATACACAAAGGCAGCAGCCTGGAACTCAAACAAGTGCACGCCAGCGACGCTTCCACTCGCAGAGCCGATCATCATTTCAATGGTGCTCACACCGCTCGGCACGGGCGGCGTCACACACTGCATTTGGGATACCGAAAGCCATACTGCCGGTACCACCGTCGTGCCAATTCGGCACGCAGCGGCAGCACTCCTAAGCATGTTGGTGCCGCCAATGTTGACAACAGTGCCACCGTGCACAGGGCCGAGCACAGGGTGCACCGATCGGATCTCTGGGGCCGTGTATGTGAAGGCGATGCCCTCGGCTGTGAAGTCCACACCGTTTACGGCCACCTCGAGTTGGACGGTACGTGCCTGGTGCGCCGGCGCGACGCACTCGAGCACGTCGCTCGACACGCGTCGCGCTGCCGAGGGGCTCGCATGTCCAAAGCGGCACAAAAGGGCGCCAAGTGCGGCAGAGCGCTGCAAAAACGGTCCGCCGTGCACCCTCACGAGGGTGCCGCCTCCCGCGGGTCCTTGGGGCGGACGGACCATCCTAACGGATGGAGGTCCGAGAAACTCGAACAGCACGCCGTTGGCGCTGAAGTCTTGGTTGTTCATGCTGACCTCGAGGGTCACGTTACCGGCACGGCCAACGGGGCGCGAGACGCATGAAAGCGAGCCCGCCGAGTGCCAGGTTGCCGCTACGGGCACGCCCAAGCCAAAACGGCACGCCAAACCTGGGCCACGCACGAACCCGCTCCCCGCCACAGTCACGAGCGTCCCTCCGGACGCCGAACCTGATTCGGGCTCGATGCTTTCCACAAACCATAGGCGTGCAACGTCAAGCGCTGACGACCCGGTCGCTACATCCTGTGCATTGCTGCTGATTCTGACACTGGACGACCCAACTTCTCCGAGCTCCTCGAAAGAGCACAGCAACTCGTTTGAGGATATCCAGGTGGTGTATGAGGCTGTCAGGTTTGAGATGAGGCAGGTTGTTCCTGGTAAGAAATTTCGTCCGCTTACCCGAAATGTAACGCGTCCACTCGCCGGCACAACAGCCGGAAAAATGGATTCGATCATTGCTCGGTCAAGGTACAGAAAGCTGGCGTTGCCGCTCGAAAAGTCCACACCATTATCACTCACTTCGACGACCACCAGCCCAGGCTGGTGCGGTGGAGATGTGCAGTTTAGCGCATTGTCAGAGACGCGCTGAGCCAAGACCACTGTTCTAGCAAATCTGCACCTGAGCTCACGCGTGAACTTGAAGCCGTCTCCCAGGAGACCCACTACGGTGCCGCCGTGTCTAGGTCCGTGCGCTGGCGTCACAGAGAACACGTTCGCAATTGAATGATAGCTGTAGACGGCAAATCCGGAGACGTCGTAATCTTCGACGCGGATGGTCACCTCTACAAGATTCGGTACATGAGGGGGGGCAGAACAAAGTAGTGCAGTTGAGGACCGCACGCTCGCTGCAACGTAGGTAGCTCCAAAGCGGCACGAAAACTCTGTCGAAGCCTCAAAATTTCCGCCCCTGATCTCGACCATGGTGCCTCCACGCGTGGGGCCGGAGGAGGGCATTACCGCAGTCACAACAATATCATCACCAAACACAAATGTGAGGGCGCCACTGGATGTGAAGTCAACCTCGTTTTGCGTCACCTCGACACAGGCTCCACGATGAGATCCAGACAGCGGTGTCGGCCTGACCGCCTCGATGTTCACCAATGGCGGGGATCGGCATTCTAAAATGGCTGCACTAAGAAACGTCGCTGCCACAGACGACGCGTTGAATCGGCACCGCAATGATACTAAACTGCGTCGAGAAAAGTGAACGCCATGAATACGAACTAGCGTCCCTCCACGAGCAGGACCAGATGTTGGCCAAAGTGATGATACTAGAACAGGAGGCTGGTACTCAAAAACTGCCGTGTCGTGTCCACCTTCTCCATTGATCGAGAACGATAAGAGCACGGCCTCATGCACGGGGCCGCGTGGTGTCGAGCACTCGATGCGGTTGGACGACACCCATCTTGCCATAACCGTCCGCAGTCCGAACACGCACGCAAACTTGGCATTCGCGAATCCGACGCCGTCGACGGTTATTGTTGTGCCACCTGCGGCCGGGCCCATGGTGGGCCAGACCTGGACCTTGCCTACGCGAACAAATGAGTACGGCGCGCTACCGATGCACTGATCTTGGCCATTGAAAGACAGTACAACTGGGACACTCACGTCACCGCCATGCTGCGGTGTCGTGCATTCGACCATCGTAGCATTAACAGCGACGCCACGGACGGCAAGTGTACCAAAGTACAGGAACGGCTCAGTGGTAAGGAGAAAATCTGTGCCCACCAATTGAATCATCACGCCGCCGGCTTCGGGGCCAGCGTTCGGGTAGACGGCGTCGACGCTGCAAGGAGCGTGATACCGAAATGAATGGGGAGACCTCGAGAGCTCGAGCACTTCTGCTTCGTAGTCGATAGACCCGACGCTCACGGAGATCAGCCTAGCAGAAGACATCGGTGGTGACTGGCAGAGCACATGCGTAGAGTCATCGACGTTGGCCACAACGCGGATGGACTGGAAGCTCGTGGCATCGAAGAAATCACAAGCAGGCGACCCGTACGCGTGCCGGGCCTCAATTGTGAGAATGGTACCACCCAGAGCAGGTCCAGACAAAGGAGTGACTGACAAGATCTCGGCACTCGGATCAACGGCGTAGCGCATGCCTTGCGACACGATGCGCTCGTCGGCCGCCTGTAGCGCAACGTGCACAGCGGCCTCGAGCGGCAACCGTTGCGGGGCGTCACACAAGACGAGGTCAGGCGAAGCCGACGTCGCCGGCCCCGATGCGGTCGCACCAAACATGCAAACGCTGTTCAAAGGAAGATGCCTTCCGACGACGGCCACCCTCCCGAGACCACGCCACGGACCGTGCGTTGGAACCAGCGCGGTGATGCGAGATGCAGACATAAAAGCGAATACGGGAAGCTGGTGTGGCTCCAGCACGGGGGTAGTCTCTGCCTGGGGAATTCTCACCGCGACACTCACAATCCCGCGCCCAGGAGGAGAATGGCACGTGACTAGATTCGGCGAAATGAATCGAGCGCGCACAGCAGCTTCGCCGAACCAGCAAGATAAACCAGGAGAGTCCCAAAATCCGGTTCCTTGAACACGTATGATGTCTCCCCCGAGTCGTGGCCCAGCAGCAGGTACGAGCCCCGCAGCTCTTGGCATACTTACAAATATATAAGGCAGCCAATCGCTGCCGAGAACAGCGCCGCTTGCGCTGAGCTGGAGGCGGCCTGTCGCTGAGGCGCGACGCGGCGGGGTGATACAGCGGACCGCATCGGCGGCTGCAATTGAAGCAGGGACGGAGGTTGCGTCTTCCGTTGGACTGTCATCAATAAAAGTGCACGAGAAATTCGCCATCGGCACGAAAGGCCCACCTGTCAAAGTCACGGGAGTACCTCCTGCCTCTGGCCCATCACGGGGCTCCACTGAGCGGACGCTGACAACCTCGTGAAAGTCAAACACTATCTGAGAGGTAGCATGGCTGTGCTGCTCATAGTCTCCCGCCACGAGACGTAGAGCAACGCGAGCGGAACGTCGCCTGAAGGGCGTTGAGCAAATGGCTAGATCGTCCTGCAACTTGGTGGCGACGGTTTCTGTCGCGCCGAAATCGCATGTAGCGTTGGCCAAGTTCTGAAACCCGCTCCCGTGAAGGGTGAGCAAGGTGCCACCATGCCGTGGACCTGCTGGCGGGTCAATGGCTGAGACGACAGATACGCCGCCTACGTACCTGATATGAGCACCACGTCGTCGCGCCCAGAAGGGAGATGCCCAGTTTGTAACTGACACTTCAGTCCATGGGCCATCAGCATCTCTTGGAGGGGCTGTGCAAGCAACGAGTGTCGCAGAGATCCACTCCGCTTGCACGAGCCTGCCTTCGAATGTGCAGTGTAGCCCGGCTGAAGGAACGAAATTGCGCCCAAGCACCTCGATCCTTGTGCCACCGCGCTCGAGTGCGAGCAGAGGACGTGCAGAATGCACTTCGGCCGTGGGCATGTACTGGAACGAGAGCCGAGTCGCCAGCTGGACGCCGTCGGCGCTCATTCTGAACGCGACGTGCCTACCGCGAGCGGAAGATGCCCGGGGCGTGACGCACGTGAACGCCGCCGTGGACTCTCGAGTTGCAGCCGCAACTTGGTCTCCGATGAGGCACACGAACTGCATTCCGCACGAATCACCGACCGAAACCATCAACTTCGTACCACCAGCAAGCGGCCCAGACGTCGGCGCCATGCGCGTCAACGTCGGAGTGACATATCGAAAAAACCCGACGGTCGTGAAGCTGTCATGAGAATTGGTCACGTCAAAGTCGTACATGCCAGCCTGGACACCATCGGCGAGGGGAGGGGTGGTGCATAACAGCTGATTCCAATCCACGACTGTCCCTTCCACCGTTGTGCCGTTTCCAATGCGACAGCGAAGCAACGCCAGAAGAGACGTGCGACGTCCGAATGGGCCGCCCGAAAGGACGACACGAGTCCCGCCCAGCAGCGGGCCGCAGCTTGGCTTCACTTCATGCACTACAACATTCCCAACAACCTCGAGCATTTGAATGGCCGACGAAAACTCTCGGCCATTCCACGTGAGTGCCACCGACTGCGCACCGACTGCCATGGCGGGGGTGATGCACGAGATGTCCGTGGTGCTCATCCTGTGCGCAGCGTAGAGCAAGGTAGAATCGCCAAAGCGGCAATACGGCCCGACATGGATCGACAAGTCTAAACGTGTCATCAAGGTCACCAGGGACCCTCCATGCACGGGTGCAGCGCCAGGATGAATACTAAGCAGTGCAGGTGTAGAGAAGAAGTGAAATGCAAAATGGGCCAATCGAAGTGGGGTTTCCCCATCCACAATCAGTGCGAACGTGGCCACCTTGACAACGTCGACTCCCGGCGTTTTGCAAGATATCCGTGACGGCAAGACAACCAGCGCTACTGCTGACCGCCCATCAACCTTGCACACTAGCGGGGAGTTTCGAAGCACTCCAAGATATCGTCCCGTGAAAAGAACCTCCGTCTGGCCCATCACTGGGCCGTTGAGAGGTGTCGCTTGATCCACGCGCACCTCAACGTAGTAAAAGACAGCAGCGTTGGGCAGTTGCGAGACCGAAGCCGAAAGAGCACTTGCCACAGCAACCGCTACCGCGCCTTCTCCTTTCGCGGGAGCGACGCATGCGACAGCTCCTGGCGCAAGGAAAGATGCGGGCACTCGGGTTCCTTCCTGCCCAAAGACGCACAGCGGCGAGGAAAGATCATCTGGGACACTTGGGACGTCCAAGCTCATCGTGATTACGAAGCCTCCGAGCACCGGGCCGTGCGAGGGTCGCAAATGTCTAATGCTGAGCCCTGGCACGAAGGTGAACGTCAGCGCACTGTCAGTGCCGATGTCACCACCCGCGTCATCGCGAACGAACAGAGGCACCACATGGTTTCCTGACGAGGGTGGCGAGACGCACAGCAAATGAAGGTCGCTCATAACGCGTGCAACGACTTGAATCGTCCCAAACGCACAGAACCACGTGCTTGCTGCCACGAAGGCACCCCCCTTCACGGTTAGGATTGTTCCTCCACTAGCGGGTCCTTGGCTCGGATAAATATTGTCAACGTGGATGTGGGAAGAGAGGCGGAAAGAATCAGCAATTGGTGCCAAGCTCGTCTCCGGGACGTACTCAAACGTAAGGCTGTTTGAAATTTCATGCCGGTCTGAGAGCACCCGAACGACAACCATACCCACCCACTCCCGGGAGGGTGGAGTCGCACAGCGGACGTTGCTCGCATGACTCAGATGTGCAGTCACGCGAATCGTATTGAAGCTGCATTGCAATTGCGAAAGCGCGACCGCCGCAGGATCTGCGAGCCGCAAGAAAGCAGGGACATCAGCCTTGCGAGGAGGACGCGGACGCGCAAAATGTTGAGTTTGCTTACCGGGGATGAGAGCAATCGTCACGACCGTGCCACCCAAAACTGGGCCTTGGCGAGGGTGCATTTCGATCAGATGCAATGTATCGTCGAAGTGGAACGTTCGCTCCGGGAAGGTGTTTGTGAAATCCTTGCCGTTCAACGCCATCTCAATTGTCAAGGCGAGAGGAGGCGTGGCTCCATCGATAGCCGCCGGTGCACGATTTGCACGTGTCACGTTCATCCACATGGACGAGCTCGGTGCCCTGCACTGCATGCAGCTCGTGCTCACATAGGCCGCATGTGAGACGTGCGACATGCCAGTCGCATCGACGAAACGGCAGGTAGCAAACGCGCTCGGCGCGAACCCTGTTCAGAGAAAAATCGGGAATCGTGCAAAGGTGGAGCACGACGTCAACTCAGCAAGAAGCAGGTGGTAGGGTATGTCCTCGTGGTAGGGTATGTCCTCGTGCAACTCGCCTGAGCCAATTATCGTCAACGCGGTCCCTCCGGCGTGAGGCCCTGAGCTGGGTTGCACCACTTGCAGCCGAAAGCTTTCTTCGTAGCTGAAAAACACTTGCCCCATCAGCAAAGCGCTGAACGACTCAATCTGCACAACAGCTACCCCACGACGCAGTCGCACCGGCATCTGGCACAATATGTGAGTGGTCGACACGGATGTTGCCGAAACCGCTCGAACACCGCCACTGAAGCACGATGATGGCGGCACGAATGCCGGCCCACGTATTGTGATTATCGTCCCACCGTTACCTGGCCCTGATGTTGGGCGGACGCTGTCCACGACTGAGTCAACATACAAGAAAAGCAGGCCTGCAGCTGTTGATTCCGACTGGTTGCTTTGCACGACCTCGACGCTGACAAAACCATTGGTAGGTGAAGGAGGCGTGCGGCATTTCAGACGGTCAGTGCCGACGATCGTTGTTGGGACCACCTGGGTAAGGATGCGGCATCGCGTCTCTGTCGAGAACCCCGAGCCGCTGAGTTCAATGACCGAGCGGCCAGTCAGAGGCCCACGACTTGGATGCAACCTGCAGCAAGGTTGGCGGCGGGGTCAAAGGTGACGTATGGCAACATCAACGCACGCTCGTGCCACGCACCTGATAACGACTACGTCTGACTGATACCCAAAAGTGAGCTGCTCGTTTTCGCTGAACTGTTCGCCATTCACTGAGAGTGTCACGGCGACGCGAACGGTCGCGTCGGTCATGTTGGGTTCGCATGAGTGGCAAAGATCTCCCGATCCATCCTGCGTGCATCTGGCCGGGCAGCTGGAACTCTGGAGTGAAGGGGCGGCGCATTCTACAAAAAGAGACTTGATGAGCAGGGCGGTCACAAGCCCGTGCTCCCCAAACCTGCAGAACATGTCCGCAGAACCTGATCGATCATTAGGATGGACCAAGTGATCCGCCCAGATCGTCACAACGGTCCCTCCCCGCCGCGGCCCAAGGGACGGTGACAGCATATGGATAAAAGGAAGATGCCGCACAAAAAGCGTTGGTCCAACATGCCGGTAGGGGACGTCGGCCCCGGTGATCACCAAATTCACGAAACTCGCGGGGGCTAGACCGTTGTTGACAATGCAGCGCATGGTGGAGCTGCTCTCGAAGTGGGCATCCGTTGTATGCCTTGCTCCAAATGAGCAGACACTGAGAGAAGGAGCGAGCGCCCGACCGGCGATGTGGACGACGCCTCCGGGTGAAGTGACAAATCCAATCTCAGAACTGATCGTCGTCGGCACAGCTTCGTATGGCAAGGCATTTGAAAAGTCCACGCCATTCGCAGCCACCGAGACGGCACAGTAACCCACGGCCATTGCCGGGGCGGTGCAAAGAATATGTCCGGATCGAGTCGAAGCGGCAACGACCTTTGCGCGTTCACTGTCTTCAAACTTGCACAGCATCTCGTCGTACCGATCACGACTCAAGGAGTTGACATATACATGGATCGTCGCTCCGCCTGCCATGGGACCCCTGGCCGGAGAAAGCCGCACGGCAACGAGCTCAACATCGTACGTATACGAAGCCAATCCGATGAACTGCTGCCCGTTCAGAGACACTGAGAGGCCATGAGACCCTGGCTCACCTTGGGGACTGGCACATATCCATCTTGCTCCCACAACGTAGGCGGGTACTGCTGGTGAAGATGGAAGCGAACCAAACCTACACGCCGCCCGGCCGGCTCGCACGTCATCGATTGATAGTGCTAGATCGTCGACGGCGAGCTCTACTCTCGTCCCGCCAAGGGTTGGCCCGTGCGCCGGGACTACATGGGCATCTCTAAGAACGGCATGATAGTCGAACCGGCGCGAGTCGCTACATACTCTTGTCCCACACAGCAGAGTGATAGACGCGATGCCCGATGAGGCTGCCTGAGGTGAGAGGCACACAACACTCGTACCCGGCGCAGTGGACGCATTCACTTGCATCGCAACGCGATAAGTGAATCGACACGTGATTACGCCATCGGGTAACTTGTCGATAGTGATGGAGACGACAGTGCCTCCCATCTGGGGCCCCACACTTGGCACCAGCCTTACGAGGCTGACTAATTTGTACTCGAAGAAGCTGAAGAACGAAGAAAGGATCCACTCATGCGCACCAGCAGTGAGCTGTGCCATCACAATCCCGGGAGCGTGAGGTGGGGCAATACAGTAAACAAGGGCGTTGCTGACGAGCGCGGGCACTGCTGTCTCATTAAACGTGCACATGATTGCCACGTGCAAAAGAGCCCGAAGGTTATGTCCGACGAAAGTGATCATCGTCCCACCGGCAGGCGGTGCCATCAGGGGAAGCACGCTGTGGATTTGCACGGGTGGCAGAAACGAGAAGGAAAGTTTCTGCTGCGTGAACTGTTGACCATTTAGGCCGATTTCAACTCTGGCGATTCCTGAGTGAAACCGGGGTGCTACGCATTCCAACCGAGTCGACGAGTGCCATTTTGCGGCAGCTACCATCGACAGTCCTTCTGCTGCTTGAAAGCGGCAGAATACCAACCGCTGAGGGAGCAGTGCGGCGCTGACAGTCACAACAGTCCCTCCGAGGTGTGGGCCCGCAAGCGGCTGCACTCTGGTGAGCTGCAACGGAGCATCGTAGAGAAAGTGCAACGCACTCGGCGTGGAGACGCCGTCGATGAGCACCATTAGGTGGACGCTGGATGGCTTGGCCTGGAACGAACGGGATGGTAATGGTGGAGATGTGCAAGATAGTGTGCGCATTGCGAGGTGGGTTGCTGGCATCAACAGCGAGTTGAATTGGCAATGATACAAACCAGGGGGAAATACCGAAGCATGGATCAATATTTTGCTGCCGCCGTCTACAGGCCCGTTGGGTGGCAGGGCTTCAGATAATATCACGTCGACAAAGACGAGCTGTTCGCCGTCAGATGTGAAGTCTATCGCATTCAACGAGACCTCCACCGCCACGAGGTCAGCAAGATGCCAGCGCGGCGCGATACAATTGATCCTGGTGGATGAGGTGAATGTCGCTTCGGTTACAATTGACCGAAAGGCACACCTCAAGTTCCCGGCCCACGTGAAAAACCCGTTGCCGTGCACCCGAAGAAGACTACCACCAGTGACCGGCACACGTGGCGGCTCAATCATGGTTACAACCGCGCGGTGGTAATACGCGAACGATGTCTGGCTGCGCGTGAACTGTTGCGCGTTCGGACTGACTTCGACGACAGCATGATGGCCGTTCCTCATCATCGGAGCTACGCAGTCGATGCGATTTGCCGAGTAAAGTTGTGCACGCACCATGCGCATGTCAACGACAGCTTCTGTGCTTGTCTTCGCCGCGTGGAATTTGCACATCAAACCTAGGGAGTCGACAAAGCCCGAGCCAAGCACCTGAATCCGTGTGCCACCATCTGCTGGCCCAGCCGCTGGCCACAAGCTGGATATGTATGCTGAAGGCAAGAACCTGAAGCGCGACGCAGCCCCAAGAGTTGCATTGAAAGCTTGTACGGCTACACTCATCCCGGAAGGAGCAGAGACGCTGGGGGTGCGGCAAGTCAGCGAGGACACGGTCACGACGCTCGCCGGCACTATCCAAGGGGTAGCACTTCCATCGAGGAAGATGCACGAGACAATCGATTCCCTGCCTGACAGAGGCGCTCGCAATGCTGTCCCAACAATGGTCATCATCGTGCCCCCGGCGTGCGGGCCGATGCTTGGTGCGGCAACATTGAGCACGGGTACATGATATTCAAACATGTTGCCGTCGGAAGAGTAGTCTTGCAGATTGGCGCTGAGCTCCACCACAACGAACAATCCTAGATGCAAACCATGCAAAGAGGCAGGTGGTGCTCGACACATTGCGAGTGATTGAGACGTGCGCGTGCTGTCGAGCACTGTCGAGTTGAACCGGCAAGTGAGGGGCCTACCGAGTGGCACCGTGTCACAAAGGAGATTGAGCACGGATCCACCATGCACAGGGCCCTCGGCTGGTTGAACGCCTTGCACGTGGAATGCAGGGTAGTACTCATAAAGACGGCTCGGCACAACTTGCTGGATGCTTGCAGAGTGCCTCGAACTGCCTGGGCCTCTGACAAGCGTGATTGAAACGGTTCCCGATGCCGGATGGGGGGGAACTGTGCATTCGAGGTGGCGCCCGATCTGAACACGACAAAGCGAGGCTTGCAAGCCAACGAAGCACTGCACATCGGTGGCCGTAGCGAAATTGCCGTATATAGTCAGCGTTGTCCCACCATGCGTGGGCCCTCGGTGCGGGTAGAAATGCTGAACCGCGGGCTCTTGGACGTACGTGTACGTAGCTACACTCAACACTATGGCATCCGCCAACACGACGCCGACGCTCACAGAATCGCCTCCCGCCAAGCGCCTCGGGGCCACGCACCACAACACCGAGCTGGACGCGAGGGTCGCAGTAACAAGGAGATCGTCAAAGCGGCAGTAAACATCCGTGGGCGCAAAACTGTAACCGTGCACGGCAACGCGCGTACCACCAGCCACGGGTCCCTCAAACGGGTCGAGCCGCACCAGACGCATGCTTGCATATTCGAACGAGAGACTGCCAACGTAGTCAAGCAGATTGCTGGTGATGGCGGCAGCGACGTGGCTTCGGGGCATTTCAGGCGTCACACATCTCACTTCCCGTGCGGAAACAAAAACGCCTGGTACGGCCGTACTGTTGAATCTGCAGCGTAAATAAAACAAAGCGCCACTCCGTTCATGAAAAGTTCCGCCCAAGAAGCTCACCAGGCTGCCGCCATCAGTCGGACCAACAGAGGGGCTGAGTAGTTCGAGCCTAAGAAAGGGCACATACTCGAACCGCGCATCTACGGGGATGAAATCGTGGGGATTCGAGCTCACGGCCACTTGTACGAACCCCAAGTTGTGTGGTGGAGAGATGCACTGAGCAAGCGGCAGGGGGCACCGCAACGGACGTCGCAAATGTCAACAAGGCACGAATGCGAGTTGGTCTGGACTTCATTTATTAGCACCTGCAGTCGTGTGCTTGTCGCTCGTCTTGCTGGAACCACGATTTGATCAAATCGGCACCACCAATCAGCTGCAATCATGAGAGTGCCGTCGAGAAGAAGCTGAGTGCCACCTTCCACCGGCCCCAGCAACGGGTAGAAGTTCACCGTCGGGACGGCCACAAAACGAAATGATGCACTCGTACGGGTGAGCACGTTGTTGAGTTGCAGAGTGACTTGAACGCGGCGGGGCTCCCGCGAAGAAGGGGCCACGCACGTGACAACTTGAGCGTGCAAGACGCGCGCAGGGACAACCGCGATGTGTTCCCATCGACACCAAGATCCATATGTCGCCGAGGCTGTAAAGCCTATCCCGTGAATCGTCACTAAGGTTCCGCCGGCAGTAGGCCCTACAGGAAGAGCGAGCAGGTGCATGGGCGGAGTCGCGCACGTTCAGTGATATCGGGCATCAGGGAGGGTCACTCAAGGCGAACTACCGTTGTCGGGCTCCACGTGCAGAACGTCGACGATCAGATACTCGAACGTGACGATGGAACTTTTAGAGAAGTCGACTCCGTTGTTGGTCACCTCTGCAGGCATCCCCGAACGCAACGAACAACGAAGTCAGCGCGCACGCACGGAGGGTTTGGGTAGGTTCACCGCTCCCTACCTGCTGTCACAAACCCTAGCCTCCCTCGAGGTAAGCTGCATACCAACTCCGACCCTTCGCGTAGCAACACAGCTACGGCAGTGGCATTGCCAAACGCGCACCGCAGAACAGAGAGAGCTGCACCGCGATGTGAGAATCCGGTACCATGCACGTGCACCGGTATTCTGCCAAAAACTGGGCCTCGCTGGGGAACAACAGCCGAAACGTGTACCTGCATCCACGAGCCGTGCGGTAAGAAGCCATTGTAGCAGTCTGATAATGGCACTCGCGCACCTTGGGATAATGCTCGAATTGCAAAGCGCCTCGAGAAAAAGGCCCCTGACCATTGAATGTAAGGTCGAGTCGACTGATGCCCGGAGGGAGCATCGTTGAAAGGCATTCCACGTGAGAGGATGAGACGAATCGGGCGAGCACCAGAACAGAGCTTCCAGATGATGTCGCATGTGAGACCCTTGTTGTAAATCTGCACCAAATCGAAGGACCTGCCTTGAAATCTGAACCAAAAATCGAGAGCAGAGTACCGCCATCCTATGGAAGGCACACGCAGCCAAGCAGGGGTTTCAGCGTTTTGCGGGCACTCGGTGCGTCTCATCTATGTTGGATTCATCACCTGCGGCCCCATCGCAGGATGAAGCCGATCGAGTCTGGGCTCCACTTCATATGAGAAGAGGATGGTGCTCAGGGTGAATGCGTCTGCGTTGGCCATCGACATCGTTACTTCGGCGGCCGTTACTGACGGAGGCGACACGCAACGGAACACTCCTGCACCCGCGAATGATGCGACAGCTGTGGCGTGCTGCCCGAATCGGCACGTCCAGCGACCCCGTACAGGAATTGCAGATGTGACGATAGAAAGCAACGTCCCGCCGAGGACAGGTCCGGAAGCAGGTATGACACTAGTAAGCAACTTCGACGTAAACACATAAATCAGGCCTGATGCCGTGAATTGCTGCAAATTGCTCGTTGCTTCTACAACGACTGCGCCGGGCGTGTGCGAAGGCGTGGAGCAGATTACAGTGTGTGTGGAACGGTACTCCGCGAGAAGCACAGTAGTCGCGTTGAACCTGACGTGGAGAACCATCAAGTCCACGGCACGGCGCGAGAAGTGCTCGCCTGTAACTGTCAGCCTGGTCCCACCTACGCTAGGTCCGCTGCCAGGCGTCAAAGAGATGATTTGCGTAGCGTGGAGGTATTCGAAAGAACCGGCGATCAAAGGAGCTCCAAACAATCCACGCAGTATCGCAAAAGGCTGACTTCCTGAGGTGGTGCTAGAAGGTGCGACGCACATAACCTCAGTCGAGCTCTTCCTGCGGCTCGGTACATGAGTTTGACCGAAGCGGCAGAAGAGCGGGTCAAGCTCTGACAAGAACAAACCAGTAACCTGTATAATGGTACCTCCTGTGCGAGGTCCCAGCCGAGGTGAGACGGCCAGTAGTCGAGGATCCGCGTGAAATATGAATTTCATCGCGGTAGATATCAATGCCCCATCGACTTGCAGTTGAACTGTACTGTCTCTTGGGGAGGCCATTGGTGGAGAACGGCACACGACCAAGCTGTGGCTAAGCACGTGCGCCTCAGTCTGTTTGGAATCGTCGAAAATGCATTTAACACCACTGGTGTATGGTGGAACAAAGCCAGTACCTGTGGGCAAAAGTACGACATCGGATAAGGCGTGAAAAAGCAGGTTTAGCGTGGGCGTTAGCATATTTGGATGACCGCAATCCCTGCTGCATGCGCGGGCTGGATGAGGAGGGACTCACCATGAATGGACAAGAGAGTATCGCCGATGGGTGGTCCGCTTGCCGGGGTCAACGATGCAGCCAAAGCCGTGACGTACAAGAACGTTATTCGCTGATTGGAAAAGGACGGTGGAATGTTTGCGACTTCTACCACTGCCATCGAATCACCGCGCCGTGGTGAAGTGCACAATATGAGAAGTGAGCTCAGCCAGTACGCAGGTACGCTACTGGTGTTGAAAGCACATGTGAGAAGAGAAAGATCCCAAGCACGGGCGGAGAACAGGTGGCCGTGAACGAAAATGAGCGTGCCCCCAAGCGCAGGACCAAGTGGAGGATCGAGGAAAGCAACGGAAGGTACATCCACAACAGAAAAAAGGATGCCCGAGCCACTGAAGTCGCGCCCGTTGGTGCTCACCTCGAGCGCCACGTACCCCGGCGCCGCAGGGCGCGGCGAGGTGCACTCGAGCTGCCCGGCTGAGAGCAGCCGCGCAGGCACCGCCACCTCGCCAAACCGACAACGCGCCGACGGAGCGCCCACGAGCCCCGAGCCGTACAGCGTCACGAGCGTGCCGCCCGTGCGCAGCCCAAGCACGGGGTGCACGCGGCGCACCTCGACGAGCGCGCGGTACGTGTACGCGACCGCCGCGCCGTACACGGCGTCGTTGTTCACCAGCCGGAGCGCGACCGCGCCGACGGCGCCGCGCGCCGAGGGCGGCGCGACGCACCGCACCAGCTCGCGGCTCGAGTGCGTCGCCGCCACCGCCTCCGCGCCGCCAAACTGACAAAAGAGGCCGCGCCCGTCCGGCAGCGCGATGCGAGCGCCCCGCACCTCGACGAGCGTGCCGCCCGCGAGCGGGCCGGAGCTCGGGTGCACGCTGTGCGCCGCACCCACCTCGTACTCGAAGCGCGCGCCGCCGCTCGTGTGCTGCTGCTCGTTGAGCGTGAGCGCGACGACCGTGACGCCCGGCGCGTGCGCGGGCGCGATGCAGTGCACCTCGGTCGCGCGCGCCCACGCCGCGGCGACCGCGCTCGTGTTGAAGCGGCACCACACGTAGCCGAGCTGCGCCGAGCGCGCCGAGAAGCCGCTGCCAGTCACGTTCACAAAGGTGCCGCCGCCCACAGGCCCGCGCACCGGCTCGAGCGCGCGCAGCGCCACCGGCCGCAGATACTCAAAGTGCACGCCCGACGCACTGAAGTCGCGCCCGTTGGTGCTCACCTCGAGCGCCACGTACCCCGGCGCCGCGGGGCGCGGCGAGGTGCACTCGAGCTGCCCGGCTGAGAGCAGCCGCGCAGGCACCGCCACCTCGCCAAACCGACAACGCGCCGACGGAGCGCCCACGAGCCCCGAGCCGTACAGCGTCACGAGCGTGC
>Ga0210243_100839_pt1 | contig 25365 bp, 14 predicted proteins | sample ChrtobMeP5a_32mM_FD_155461 | JGI IMG/M metagenome (GOLD analysis project Ga0210243, IMG submission 155461) | Chrysochromulina tobin associated microbial communities from unialgal haptophyte culture, Seattle, Washington, United States - P5a_32mM | ecosystem: Host-associated > Algae > Haptophytes >...
AGATTCGACCGCTCGTGGACGCCGCGGCCAAGGCGATGAGTGCACACCTGAGCGCGACCACTGCCCTCGCCTTTTGGGCCGTCGCCGACCGGCAGGGTCTGAGCCAGCTCGCGGCCGACGCGGTGTCAGCAGCGGCTCGCCACTTTGAGCAGATCGCAGCGTCGCCCGCGTGGCTGAGCGCGCCGGCAGAGATGGTGCATGTGCTGGTCGCCTCCGACCGGCTCAAGGTGGCTGATGAAGAGGCTGTGTACTCGGCAGCGGTCACGTGGCTGCACGCCCAGGCGCCTCCACCCGCCGAGGACGACGCGCTGGCACTGCTTCGGCTGGTGCGCTTTCCGCTGCTGAGTCGCGAGTTTGTGCAAGAGACGGTGCACAACGAGCCGCTGCTGAGGACGTTTGCTGGCATGCAGATGCTGAGCAATTATTTTTTCGGCGCCCTGCACGGCGACTCGGCGCGTCGTCGTATGGGCTTTGAGCAGCTCTACATTGTGGGCGGGTACGATGGCAGTGATGCGTTGGCCACCTTTCACAGGTTCGACTCCATGGCAAATGTGTGGGAGGCGATGGCGCCGATGTCCACGGCACGATCCGGTTTGGCGGCGGCGGCGGTTGATGGCAAGCTGTATGTGATGGACGGTGCTGATGATGATGGACACGGGCTCAGCTCCGTCGAGCGGTACGATCTGGCTAAGAATGCCTGGGAGGCAGTCGCACCAATGTCCACGGCACGATACGCTTTGGCGGCGGCGGCGGTTGATGGCAAGCTGTATGTGATGGGCGGCGCTGATGCTGATGGACACACGCTCAGCTCTGTCGAGCAGTACGACTCCACGGCGAATGTGTGGGAGGCGATGCCGTCGATGTCCACGGCACGATCCGGTTTGGCGGCGGTGGCGGTCGATGGCAAGCTGTATGTGATGGGCGGCAATGATACAGATGATGAGTCGTCGCTCAGCTCCGTCGAGCGGTACGATCTGGCTAAAAATGCCTGGGAGGCAGTCGCACCGATGTCCACGGCACGAGACGGTTTTGCGGCTGCGGCGGTTGATGGCAAGCTGTATGTGATGGGCGGCTTTGACGGCCAAAACCGGCTCAGCTCCGTCGAGCGGTACGATCCGGCGACAAATGCCTGGGAGGCAGTCGCACCAATGTCTACGGCACGAAGCTGTTCTGCAGCGGCGGTGTTCGATGGCAAGCTGTATGTGATGGGCGGCCACGACGGCAAAAACTGGCTCAGCTCCGTCGAGCAGTATGATCCCGCGAAGAATGAGTGGGTGACAATGGCCAGCATGGTGCTCAATACAGGGACGCATTCCCTTTGTGCCGTATCCTTGTAGACTACGGCCCTGATGCGAGAATTTTGCGAGAATTTTGCGGGGCTCATTCAGTTCCCAAACAGGTGTGGGGAACCTAGGGCCTTATAAACATGAAAAATAGTAGACCACTCCCCCTTGGGTCAAGCGCTCGATGCGCGGATTGCGACGTTTGCGGGAGGCTGTTTCTGGGGGTTGGAGTTGGCGCTCCAGCGGACTCCTGGGACCTGGCGTGCTGTGCACCGTGCTACACACAGGAACTGATCAGGTTTGGATGATGTTCCATGTTGTGAGCAATGGCTGTGTTGAGATTACTAGTCTTGTGGGGATGTGTTTTTATAGTCTCTTGTCACGATACCAGTGTGATCACGGACATGAAGATGCGCCTTCTCATGGACGCGCTGATTAATCTGAAGCACCTCATTTCACACCAGCTCTCCTCTCTATGAACTGAACTCGTAATGTCCCATCTTGGGCTCACGCGTGCGACGTCGAGCGACGACGAGGAGCCCACACTCACCCCCCGCTCCGTTATCACCGCGCCGGCAGAGGAGGAGCCGGCAGCGGCCGTGACTTTCGTGCGCAGTGATGGCAGCGAGGCGTTGCTGAGTGGCTATCTGAGCGCCAAGGTGTCCCAGTCCCAGCTGGCAGGCTTCAGGCAGCGGCGGCTGCGGCAGTTCTACATAGCGCAGAATGAGACCATCGACGTCCTCGTCGCAGACTTGAAGGGGGCGCAGCATCTTGCAGGGGGCGAGATGCAGCCCGAGGAAGGAAAACAAGCTCCGACCTATACAACCTGGGAGGTGCGAGCGGCGGTGAATGGCTCGTTTGCGCTCAACGTGGCGCTGCTCGTGGGCAAGCTGATCGCCACAATCATCTCCGGCTCGATGTCTGCGTTGGCCTCAACGGCGGACTCCGCCCTGGACCTCGTCTCCGGCTTCGTGCTCTTCGCTGTCCACCGCTCGATGGCGCGCAGCGACCCATACAAGTACCCCGAGGGTAAGTCGCGCCTCGAGCCGATCGGTGTGGTGATGTTTGCGGTGGTCATGGGGATGTCGTCGCTGCAGATCATAATCTCGGCCATCGAGAACCTCGTCAGTGTCTTCCAGGACGGCAGCGAGCTCGACCTCGGCCCGCTCACAATCGGCATCCTCGTCAGTACCATCGTGCTCAAGTTCGGCGCCCTTCTCGCTTGCCGGTCGATCGCCGCAAAGATCCAGTCCTCCTCAGTCGAGACGTACGCGCAGGACCACTTCAACGACGTGCTCACGAACAGCGTGGCGGTGGTCGCGGTGCTGCTCGCGTGGTGGCAGCCGAATACGCTCGCCTTCCTCGACCCCTTGGGCGCGATCCTGATCGCCTTATGGATCCTCGTCTCGTGGCTCTCAACCGCCCTCACATACGTGGCCAAGCTGGTAGGCCTCGTGGCGCCACCGGAGCTCGTGCGCCGGCTGACGCACCTCGTGTTCTCGCACGACCCTCGGGTGCTCAAGGTGGACACCTGCCGCGCGTATCATTTCGGGGAGCGTTTCCTAGTGGAGGTCGAGATCGTGATGCTGCCCGAGACGACGCTGCGGGAATCACATGATGTGGGGATCACGCTGCAGGTGAGAAGGCCGACTGATGGCCACTGATGACGACTGATGACGACTGATGATGTGGGGATCACGCTGCAGGTGAGGAGGCCGACTGATGGCCACTGATGACCACTGATGACCACTGATGACGACTGATGGCCCCGGGTGGCCTCTCTGATGGCCCAGCTGCTTGCCACTGATGACCTCTAGATGACCTCCACTGATGACCTCTCTGATTGCCTCTTGAGTACCTCCGAGTGCGCCTGAGTGCGCGCCTGATGGTTGCTCGCAGCATAAGCTCGAGCGGCTCGAGGAAGTCGAGCGCGCCTTCGTGCACATCGACTACCAGATCCGAGACGTGGATGACCATGACCCTCGCACACCCGTCGCGCGCAAGACTGTCGAGGCGACCACCGCCCGTCTCGGCGCCGCTCGCGTGCGGCGTGCGAGCGAAGAGGGGGAGGACATGGCGCTCTGCCACTCTGTCGAGATGACGAGCACCAGCAGCGGCGGAGGTGCCGTGTGAGATCGCTGCTGCGTCAGGATGCCCTCTGAGAGTGCCGAGCCACGGGCCGAACGGGGAGAGCTCTCGTGAACGTGAGACGTCGCCCATGTACTGTCGCCCGTGTACTGTTGCCCGTGGTACCGTCGCCAGGGAGTCCAGAGGGTCCGGTCTAGGTCCGGTCCGCGCCAGGGTCGGGGTCCGGGGTGGCACAACCGCGTTCATGTGTGAATACTGGTCGAGAATATTGGTGGGTGTCTGTGCATGGTGTCTGTGACCGCGATCGCGTCAGATCTCATCAACATCTACGTACTCAGCTCGTAACCGGACCGGCTCATCGCTCCCGTCACGTTCGTCGAATCACGAATGGCGCCCGGGCCGGACGTCCAACGTGTGGACTGTGGTTGCAAGAATCGGTGGCGGGGCCATTTGCCGCGCCAGGACGACCCCGCTGCCGAACTTGCCCTGCCAGGAGCGGTTTGGCGCGCCCCTTCGATCCGGTCCCTCCCACTAGTCCACCCGGCGTGGAGGACGGGCCCGGGCCGGCGCGCGGGCGACGTTAGACCGACTTGCGACGAGCGACGGCTACCGTGCACGGTTTGGGTATAGCGGTATACCGAATTCGCGTGTCGCCGCAACGGGCCGCGGTACTATTGGGGCGTACATGACTAATGTCGCGCGTAAGTCCGATATGTCGGGCGCGTTCGGCTCCCGTGCGGGTCGCCCCGTGCGTGGACGGAGCGAGGACGCTCCGGACGGCGTCCGCGACGGCGCGGCCGGGCGGCCGCGGCGACACCGCGAATTTTATCATTATCAAAGACCCCACCGGCCGTCCGAAGACCGGTCCGGTAAGCCGCGGGGGTCGCGTCGGGGCACTACATGCCGTGCCGACATGTTATTGATATTGAGTTAAAGTACGGTCATCTCTAATCTCACAGTCTCATTAGTATATACGAAATGCTGGCTACTTCGGCACTAGCGCCTTGCTCTCCTAGCCTTGCACGAACCCTCGGGCTGAGCCGGGCGTGCCACCGCCGGCTCCACCTCCAGCTCGAGCTCCACGCCCGCCTGGATGAGTTGTGCCAATCGGCGCTGGACCAGGCGTCCCGAAGGCAGTGGCTTGCCCCATGCCTCTACGACTGGTCTCTTGCTCCCATCGGTCAGCTACGAAAGCCGAATTCGACGGCACTAGCGCTGCCTGACCCGATGGCGGGAGCCATGGCGCGGAAGCGGGGGTCGTCGGGCGATGTGGTGATCGGGGCGGCGAGCGGGGCGGCGAGTGGGACGGCGATGCCGCAGCAGGCGGTCGTTGCGACGTCGGCAATTGCGACGAGGGCCCTGCACGCGGCGACACCGTCGTTGGAGGCGGCGTTGGAGGCGGTGCCGTTGGAGGAGGTGGCAACGTCGTTGTCATCTGGGCGCGCAGCATGCCCTCCTCAAGATCATGCACGAGCTCTGCAAACTCGATCAGGTCTATGTTGCCGTCCGGCGTATCGTCGTACCGCTGCAGCATCGCGCTCGCCCCTGGTGCACTCAAGTTGACGCCATAGTGTCGCAGGACCGCGTTCAGCTCGCGCCGGTCGATGAAGCCGCTCTGGTCGGCGTCAAAGAAGTCGAACGCCTCTACCACGCGCGCCGGCACGCGCACGCGCTTGGGCGTGGGCGTCTGGCTCGGCAGCGCCTCCCAAGTGCCGCCCTCCCCGTCATGCACTTTGAGCGAGCCGCTCGACTGACGCGGCTGACAGCAGCGGCACAGCAGCGCGGTGACCAAGGCCACGAGCCCCAGCGCTAAGAGCACGAGCCCCGATGCAAACGTCCAGAAGCCGTCGGCGGTCTGCGAGATCGGCGTGTGGGTGGTGCTCTCGATGGCTGCCTCGACTGCGAAGCCGACGCTCTGCTCTGCGAAGCCGAACGACGGCTTCGCAGTTGAGGTGAAACGATGCAAAGCGTCGGGGAGCAGCGGCGGCCGGGGCGGCGCGGGAGGCGTCGGCGGCGAAGGCGGAAGGCAATTGTTGCACGTCGTGAAGCACTGGGCCATCACCCACGCCTCGTTGCAATGAGCGCCCGTGTTGCCAATCCAGTGAATGCACTCGGCCGAGGTGTCCGCTTGGAAGGTGGAGCACCGCGGTGGGATGGGAGGTGGCTTGGGTGAGGGCGGCGAGGGCGGTGGGTCCGGCGAGGGTGGCGGAGGTGACGGCGGGTCCGGCGAGGGTGGCGGAGGCGAGGGTGGCGGCAATGGACAGGGAGGTGGAGGCCGTGATGGCGGTGGTGTTGCAGGACCGGGTGGCAACGAGGGCGGAGGCGGCGACGGCTGCGGAGGAAACGGAGTCGGTGGCGGAGGCTCTGCGGGCGGTGGCGGTGGGGGGCATGAGGGCGGAGGTGGCGACGGCTCCGGAGGAATCGGCGGCGGTGGTGATGGCGAAGGCGGCGGCGGCGGTGGCCTGGAGGGTGGCGGCGGCAGGGGTGGAGATGACGGTGGCGGCGAAGACGGCGGCGCCGGAGGCAAGGGCGGCGGAGGCGGAGGAGGTGGCGGTGGTTCGGATGGTGGTGGCGATGGCGAACAGGCGCAGCACTGATCAGCCTGAGCAGCCATCGCGATACTGTGCGAGTGAGCGGCCTCAACAAGTGGGCGCACATAGAATATCCAGCAGCCACCGAATCCTATAGATGTGCCACCAATGACGAGGAACACAGCGTAGATGCCCTCGGCAATGCTCGGGCAGCGCAGCGCGAAGAGCGGCACCCGACCTCTCTCGTGGTCTTCAAGAACCATGCGTGCTTGTGTCCGTCTTGCTCCCTGAGGGGTATTGAGCGAACGCTGAACTCCCACGGAGCGGCAGCTTGGGCGTGCTCAGAGCACCAGGCTGACCGACCCAGCGGTGCACCAGAGCGAGCGAGCGAGACGAGCCAAAAGCATTCGGCCCAACTATCCGGCGCTACCGGTATTGGGTATACCGGTCCGTTCTCAAAATGGGTTTCCATCTTTTTCCTCTTTCGCGGCACGGGAGGTGCGGGTTCCCCGAGGTTCGTGAACTAGTGTTGTTCTTTATAAGCCGTGGCTATTTGCCTGCACATTCACTGGCCCACATTTTCGATAGACCCGACGGAGGGCGAGGGTGGCTGCGTTGATATCCTGGACCGGTCCTTCGGTCGGTGTTCACTTCGTACGCCGTGCTCCTCCCCCATCCTCGTCGCCAATGCGGCGCACGTGTACTCTTAATCTCGGCCACGATTCTTCTGGCTCTCGAGCTTGCGCTTACGCTTGCGCTCCTGCTCCTCGATGATATCCGACATGTCCTCGGGCGCGCTCTCCTTGCGCTCAGCCTGGCGCTGCTGCTCATAGCGCGCGCGCAGCGCCCCTTCATCGAGCTTCTCGAGGTCCGATGGGTCGAGAGCGAGCTCGACGCCGTCCGAGCCTTTGCCCACCCGCCGGCCTGCGCCGCCGCCGCCACCAGGGCGGTTCGCCGCCGCTGGGCCAGTCCCGATGCCCGGAGGCGGCGGCGGCGGTACGATGTAGCCATGGGTGGAGCCAAAGGCGGCGGAGCCGATCCTTGATTCCGTCTGCTGGAGCACCTGGTACAGCTGCGGAGCCGGGCCCGCCCCGGTCGCGCCAGGCGTGTCGAGGCCTTCGGAGAAGGCTGAGGGTGTGCCCAGACCATCAGCAGTCTGCTTGCGCAGGTTGATCGCATCGGGAGTGGCCATCCCTGAGGGCGCCATCGAAGAGATGGAGGCGATGCCGTCGGCGATGTCATCCTCGGTGCCCGCGACCGAACCGTCCTGGCCGCCGCCCTCCCCGTCATCGCCAACCGCATCGTCGTCCTCGTCCTCGTCGGCCTCCTCCATCGCGCCCCAAGGCTCATGACTCACCCCCGCCTCGAGCCGCTCCTTCTCCTCGCGCTCCGCCGATCCGAACACGTCGCCGTACAGGGGCCGTCCCAGCTCGTCGACGGGCGGCTTGCCCCAGCCGCCCACGTGGTACCCGTAGCTCGCACCCGTCGGGATGGGCGCATTCAGCCCCGGAATCTTGAGGTTCGGGTAGCTGGGCGGCGGCCCATAGCGCTGCATGTTCACCAGCCACGGGGGCGGACCTCCAACGGTCATCTCGAGCGCCCCGATGAGCTCGGCGGACAGATGGCCCGGCCGCTTCACACGCAGGTGCGCCTCGTGCTCCTTGCCCTCGTAGTACAGGTCGCCGTGCTTGGTCAGCCGCGGCTTGGTCTGGTACTTGAAAAAGGCGTCGTGCAGCACCTGGTAATCGATGTCAATCTTGCCCATCTTGGGCTGCATCTTCTCCTTCATCTTGCTCTTCATCTTCTTCGCCTGCTCCCTCTCGAGGACGGCATTGCGGATGCGCTCGATGCCGGTCGCCGCGATGAAGTCGGGCAGCTGGAACGGCGGCTTCTCCATCCCGCGCTTGCCCATCAAAAACTTCCTCTTCTGGCACCAGTGCTTGGGGACCGGGATCGAGTTGCGGTACGCCTTGAGCTGGACGAGGAGGCGCGGGTCCTCGGAGGTGGTATCCCACGCCTCGACGACCTCGGGCTTGCTCACGAGCTGCTTGAGCTCCGCGATCGTCAGCCGCTTCTCGCGCTTGCGCGCGCGCTTCGACAGCTCCTTTGGCTCGTCGTCAGCGCCACCCTTGGACAGCGCCGACGCGCCACCCGCATTGGACGAGTGCTTGTCGCCGGCACCGCCCTCGGCCTCGACATCCGCGCTGGCGCCGCCCCCGACGCCGTTCATCAGCTCCTCCGCAGTCGAGAAGTGCCCGAAGACCGACGCAAACTCGGCAAACGCCGGGCTGCTCAGCACCTCGTTGCGCAAGGAGACGTACTCGACGCTCACGCGCGGCGCGGCGGCGCCGTTGCCGTTGCCGCTGCCGCTGCCGTTGCTGCCGCTGCTGCTCGGACCCGCACCGCCGCTGCTCCCTGTCGCCGATGCCGCCGACTTGCGCGCCTTGGCCGCCGCCTTCTTCTTCTCCTTCTTCCTGCGGTTCTTCATGGAGGCGAAGGACGAGGCGACCGATTCCGTGTCGGTGCCGGTGTCGGTGTGCATGCCGTACACCGTCGAGCCGACGTCGCTCTCATCGGGCTCGTCCGAGGGCTCCGCGGCCACGAGCATCACACTATCGTCCTCCATATGTTTCGTGCCGCGTGGCGAAGTGCTCGCAACGGCGCCTCGATGCCCGACTTGGGCGCCGCTGCGGCCGCCCCCGGAGCGTCGCCACGCGCCCGATACCCGCTGCGCATCGACGTGGCCAAGCCAGCGGTGGTCTACCAGCCCTCATTTGGCAAGCCCTCGCCGTCGCGGCCGATGGCGCCCGAGCTCGCAGGCGGCGTGCCCACCGGTGGCGGCGCCAGCGGCGCGTGTGCAGGCGCGGGCGGCGGCGCGAGTGCATCGGCGGCCGCCGCGAGCGCGAAGGTTCTCGGCAAACGACGGCGGGCAGGGCGCACCGAGGTGCTCGTCAAGCACCCGGGTGGCGGCGAGTCCCAGTGGCAGCCGATCAAGAGCGTGTCCGCCGCGGCGCTCGCCGAGTATGAGGTCAAGCGGCAACGGCAGCAGCTGCAGCAGTCGCGGATGGGCGGCGCGGCGAAGCCGGCGAAGCAGCCGCAGGCGGTGGAGGCCGACGGCGCCGATCCGACCGACGAGCGGATGCCTTTCCGCCTCCTCGCGCAGCGGCGCTTCGAGACGGGCCAACGATACCTAGTTCACTGGGAGGGGCACTCGGTGACCGATGCCTCATGGGAGTCGGCGAAGCGCATCAACAACCCGGCGATGGTGGCGGACTTCGAGGCGGCAGTCAAGCGCGCGCGCTCGCATACCGAGGTGCAGCTGCGTTCCGGCCTCTTTTCGCTCGCGTCGCTCGGCTTTGCCAGGGCACGCCCGTACCTGGGCCCCTCCGCGCGCAACGCCGACGGCACCGAGAGGCTGCCGGCGCGCGAGCACATGGCGCTGAGCACGGCGCGGAGTGGCGCCAACCCGCCCTCATCCGCCGGGCTGTCACGCAACGCGCCGCAGCGGCGCAAGCCCACGCCCGGTACGGCGCCGCCCGGTGGCGCCGCCCAGTACGGCGCGATCTCGGGCGGCGGCGCCGAGTTGGGCGGCGGTGGTGCGGGCGGCGGCGCGCCCCTCGACGACCCGACGACGAGCCGTCGTGGGCTCGCGCCGCTCGGCGGCTTGCTCAAGCGACGCCGACTCGCGAACGCGGCGGCGTATGCCGAGGAGGACGAGCCGTACGTGACCGACACGGCGCTCGGTTCCCGGTACGCGAATGGCGGCGCGGCCGCCGCCGCCGCCGCCGCCGCCCTGCTCTCCTCGCTCGCGAGCGCGCGGGGGGCAAGCGCCGTCCTGGGCGCGGAGGACGTGGCGCGCGCCGTCGCGGCAGCGGTGTGCAGTACCGGGGCAGCCGGCGCCGCGTGCGCCGCCGCCCTCTCCCAAGCATCCCGGGCCCCCGGCGCCGCCCCCGCCCTCGCCCCCGCCCTCGCCCCCGCGCTGGCCGACCAATGGAGCGGCGCCCAGCTCGGCGCGCAGCTCGGGCAGGCCGCGACGCTCGCGCAGCACTATGGCGGCGCCGTACCGGGCGTCTCGGGCGCCGTACCGGGCGTCTCGGGCGCCGTACCGGGCGAGCTGGACGTGGACGGGATGGACGAGGATGGCGAGGCCCTCCCGTACCCCGGGCTACGCCCCCCCGTCAGCGTGCGCCTCTCCCTCTGCCCCACCAAGCTCAAGGGAGGCTGCACGGGCGCCCAACCGGTGCGCGTCACGTTCCGGCTCGTCGGCGCTCCCAAGCCTCGCGTGCGCAAGCGCAAGGCGATCGGCTTCTACATGGTGCGCCTCAAGATGCAAGGCGAGTCGCACGTCATGCCGGCGTCCGCGGTGCCGCCGCCCGAACCAGCGCCCGCGACGGCGCTCGGTGGCGCGTTGGGTGCCTGGAGTGGGCATCTGATCACACCCAGTGGGCATCTGTTCACACCCAGTGGCCATTTGTTCACACCCAGTGGCCAGCTGTTCACACCCGGTGGCCAGCTGTTCAGCGGCTTCGCGGGCCTCGACACGGAGCAGCTGCAGCTGGCCATCGAAGCGGCGGGCAAGGCGGCGGGCTGCGCCGCGCCGGTGCTCCTGCCAAGCGCTGGCACGGGCGCCGGCGCCGCGGCCGCGGCCGCCGCCGCCGCCATCGCCGCCGCCGCCGCCCGTGCGCCCGCCGGCGCGCCCAGCACGGCGCTCAGCGCCTCGGCCGCGGCGCCCAATCTCCCGAGGGAGATTTCCTCCTCGATGGCCGCCGCCGCCGCCGCCGCGGCCATCGCCGCGGCCGCCACCTCGTCGCAGCAGTATCGAAAGATGCAGGGGAGCGCCGTCCCGAGCGGATCCGCGGCGGCCTCCCTCCCCGAGGGGGTGGGGGTCAAGCCCTTCACCGGCGGAGCGGGAGGAGCGGGAGGGGCCGCGAGCGCCACGATGGCGGCGGCGGCGGCGGCGGCGGCGGCGGCGGCAGCGGCGCGCGCGGCGGCGAGCCTACCACCGCTCGCGACCGCGTGCCCGGTCTACGTTCGCCACGACTCGCCTGCCGCCTTCTCGACTCAGATCGCCTCGGCCCTCACGCTCGACGCTGTGATGCGAAGTAAGGGCTCGTCGCACCTCACCCTTGATTGCACCTGATTGCACCTGATTGCACCTGATTGCACCTGATTGCCTCCCTCATCAGGTAAGGGCTCGTCGCACCTCACCCTCGACACGCACGGGCGGACGTTACCCGTGGCGCCCCCCGGATACGCATACGCCATCGGACCCCGCCGCGGCGGCTATTGCGTCCTGCAGCCGGTGGCACTGCCAGACCACGCCCTCGTCGCGAACCACGTGGGCGCTGCCGCGCAGCAGCAGCAGCCGCAGCCGCAGCCGCCGCAGCCGCCGCAGCCGCCGCAGCCGCCGCAGCCGCCGCCGCCGCCGCAGCAGCAGGCGCAAGCACAGGCGGCGGCCGCCGCGGCCGCGCAATTGCAGGTGCAGCAGCAGGCGATGCAGCAGCAACGTGCGCAGCAGGTGCAGCAGCAGCAGCAGGCGATGCAGCAGGCGATGCAGCAAATGCCTCTCCCAGTGCCGCATGCATTCACGCCGTCGCACGGTTTCGTCAGCCTCGGACTGCCTCCCGGCCACATCGCCGGCGGCGCGTTTGCGCCTGGCGGCGCCTTTGGCCGTCCACCCGCCAGCGATGCCGCCGCCAGCGCGCCCGCCGCCAGCGATGCCGCCGCGCCGAGCGCCGACGCAGGGGCGCCGACGACGGCGCTGCCCGCCGCTGGCTCCGACGATGGCAGCGGCGCCGCGGCGGCGCCCTCCGCTGCGAACAACGCCGTCCAGGTGAGCCATCCTTGGCATCCCTAATTGCCCTCATTGCCTTAATTGCCCAAATTGCCTTAATTACCCTAATTACCTTGATTGCCTTGATTGCCGTCCAGGTGAGCCATCCCCGGGGGCGCCATCCCGGGCACCACGAAACGACCAAAGGCGGGGGCAGGGGCGGGGGCAGCAGCCTCGCAGCCGCGAGCCTCGCCGCCGCCGCCGCCGCCGCCGCCGCCGCCGCCGCCGCCGCCGCCGCCGCCGCCGCGCACCCCATCTCGACATTTGTACCGCCCTCCTTGAGCTTCGGCCCGAGCGCCGTCCTGAGCTTCGGCCCGAACGCTCGATGTAGCGCACAGCCCACATGTAACCGACATCCCGCGCTCGGGACGGCGCCCGGGCTGTCCTCGAGCGATGCGTCGGCCCTCGGCGCCGTACTGGGCGCTGCAGGGGCGCCCGCGCCCGCCGCCGGAGCGGGCGCCGTACTGGGCGCCGCCGGAGCGGGCGCCGTACTGGGCGCTGCCGGCCCGGGCGGCCTCGAGAGCGGCGCCGTACTGGGCGCTGCCGGATCAGGCGCCGTCCTGGGCGCTGCCGGTCTGCCGCCACTCCTCGTCGACGGTCGCAAGCGCGAAGCAAAGGAGTCGAGGGCGGCGTACCTTGTCATGGCGCCCGCGGCGGCGCTCGGCGCGCCGTCGCGGGCGCTGGGCGCAGGCGGCAGGGAGCCGATGGAGGTGTTCACAGAAGGCGACGGGTCGGTGGCGCCCGGGACGGCGCCCGAAAGGATCCTGTCTGCTCACGTCCTCCCGGGCGCCGTCCCGGGCGCCGTCGCCGCCGCCGCCGCCGCCGCCGCCGCCGCCGCCGCCGCCACACAGGGCACCGGTACCAGCGCGGCCGCCATCTCGGCGCCCACGCCCGGCACGGCGCTCGCACCCGCTGCCGGGACCCCCGAGATGGCCTCCGCCGCCCAGTCGCACGCGGCCGCGAGCGCCGTGCCGGGCGCCGGCGAGGCTCCCGCACCGAGCGCCGTGCCGGGCGCTGCCGGCGAGGTGGCGGCAGAGGGCGGCGAGGCACCGGGCGACGCGCGCGAGGCGGCGGGCTGAGTTGTCCGCGGCGGCCGCGCTCGGCACGGCGCTTGAGGTGACGGTTTCCGCGGCGGCCGCGCCGCGCTCCATTGCGCGCGGACGCCCCTCGAGGTGGAGCGCCGTGCCGAGCGCGGAAGCCCCTCGAGGAGGAGTGTGAAGATCGAGCGCGAGATGAGAGCGAGATATCCCGCGCGGCATGAGCAGCATGGCGACAACTTGTACAAAGATGGCTGTATGTGCGCGCCGGATCTGTGTGCATGCCCAGAGCATGTCTCCCATGTGTCATGGTGGCGGGGGGGGGTTTTTAGCAGCCAATTCACACTCTGCCACGTCGATGGCGGTCGTCAGAATCGGCGCGGCGTCGGCGGCGGCGGCGGCGGCGCTTCGGCGCGCCGCTGTGCCATCGCCGCTACATCTAGCGCTGCGCGCGATGAGCAGCAGAAGCTGGAGCAGCAGAGCGAGCGGGAGCAGCCGAAGCTTGCTCGTGCGCCATGTTGCCGGCGCTGGCCTGCCGAGCGGCCACGGCGGCCGCCTGCTCTGCACGAGCAGCTTCGCAGAGCAGCTGCAAGTAGACCAGGACGAGGTCTTCGCGTCGCGCCTCGACAACGATCGCGGCGCCATGGACATAGTGAACGGGCTGAACGACGCCGTGCAGCTCCTCCAAGAACAGGAGGACCAGGGCGTAGCTGCCGACCGCACACAGGACCTGTTCATGACGGCAGTCATGCACGACAGCAAGCTGTACGACGCGGTGCTCGCCTACTTTACGAGCCAAAAGGACGCGAACCCGAACACGGAGACGTACACCTCGCTCATCTACGTGTGCGTCAAGCTACGCCAGCTCGACGAGGGCTTCAAGCACTTTGAGCGCATGATGAATGAGGGAGTGCTGCCCGACAACCGCACGTACGCGCACCTGATCAAGGGGTGCGGGCGCACGAAGCAGATCAAGCGCGGCGAGGCCTTCTGGCGGCTGCTCAAGCAGCGCAACGCGCCGCAGGTCTACGACCGACGCGTCTTCAACGCGATGCCATGGCCCCTCTGCATGCATGTGCTCAGCACGGCGCCCTCGCCTCTCCCCACAGGTCTACGACCGTCGCGTCTTCAACGCGATGATCAACATGTACTCGCATTCGAAGCAGCGCCACCAGTTCCTGACGCCCGCCGAGGCGGCGCCGCCGTGGGAGATCTTCGGCGAGATGCAGAACCGCGGCGTAGAGCCGGACGACGTGACGTACAATAGCCTGATCTCGCTCTGCAGCCGCACGCTCAAGCCCGACGTCGTGCGCGCCCTCTCGACGCTGCGGGAGATGAGCGCCGTCGGAGTACCGCCGTCGGACGTTACGCTGTGCGCACTCACCCAATCGCTCGGCCGTGCGAACAACATCGAGCTGGCGCGCTCGCAGATCAAGGAGCTCCTCGCGAATCAGCCCCACCTGCGACCCACCACCTCGACGTGGCGTCCGCTGCTTCATGCCACCGCCGTCTCGGGCGACGTCGAGATGACCCAAACGCTCTTCGATGAGATGAAGGCCGCGTGCGGATCGGTACCCTGAGGACCCCTGCGTGCCTCCCTCATCCCTGCTTGCCTCCCTCATCACTGAGGACCCTTGAGTGCCTCCCTCATCACTGAGTGCCTCCCTCAACAGGTGCTCTTCGACTCGTTCAAGCATCGAGTTTCGCACGCGACCAATTACCTGATCCTGGCGCACGGGTATAAGCACGGGTATGCGGCGGCTGAGAAGCGCTTCGCCGAGGCCCGCTCGAGTGCTCAGGTGGACATGCTCACGTATACTTTCATGCTCGAGCTCGCCCTTGGGTTGCACTCGCGCCCCGGCCGCTCGCCCCTGGTGAATGAGACCGGACGGACGCTGGCGCTGGGGCTCTGGGACATGATGCGCGAGGATGGGCTCACGCCCTCGTCGCAGTTCTGCCACCGCCTCTTCGCCGTGTACGCGCAGCACGGCCGGCTAGAGGAGGCCGAGGCTCTCTTTGCCTCGATGCAGGCGGCCTCGCAGACGATGCGCCGATCTGGCGAGGATCTCGCCGCACGATGGGCGGGAGGCGACCTCGAGTCTGTGCGCGCTTTCCTAGCGACCGCATCGCTCTCAGGCAACTCGATGTGCCACACCTCGCACTCGTACGTGCGCCTCATCGAAGCGTGCGTGATGGCCAACCAGCCGCAGCGCGCCGCCCTCCACCTGAAAGCCTTGCAAGAGGAAGCACAGGCCAAAGGGATCTTTCTCGGGCACGAGCTCACGACGCCGTTGCTGCTCGCGCTCTCGCGGGGCGGGCTCGAGACACTCGACCTCGCCCTCGAGCTGCACCAGCGGAGCTTCGAGGGCGGGCGCCCGTGTGCCGCCGCCCCTTCGATCCAACTATGTGGCGCCTTGCTCAAGCAGAGGCGCGAGCACGCTGCGGCCACGACGCTCCTCCAGATGGCGCTGCCGCGGCGCGATCAGCAGTGGGTGTATTCGAAGCTCGAGCAGCGGTTGGCCAAGCTGCACGAGCTCACCGCGAGCTCGCAGCCGCCCGAGCGCCGTCCTGAGCTCGAGGCGCTCCTCGACACCGTGTGCGAGCGCTTCGAGCTGCAGCGGCCTGCCGAGAAGGCGGCAGCTGAACAGGTTCCGGCAGCGGCACCAGCCGCGAGCTGAAGATTCGGCTTCAACCGCGTCCTCGAGACCACGAGGGATGGACTTACTAGGGCAGGACCTCCGTGGATCCACGTGGCGATGAAGGGAGGCGATGATGCATACTATCAAGTTACTATGCAGCCCCGGAAATTGGGCCCGCAGCGCGCACCAAAACATGTTGAGCTGGTGACATAGATATTTGGCTAACATTTGTGCGACATCTGAGACGAGACGTATAAGGGCAACCTCGGCCCCCCCTACATGTTACATCGTGTAATTCGTACATAATTCGTATCACCGACGAACTTTCAACTTACCTCTTCCGTGACCGTTCCGCCGGCGACCGGATTCGACGCGGCTCTTCTCGGTTCGGTTGAAGACTTGATGTGCGAAGATGTGCGGGACGAGCGCGGTTTGGCGCACGCCACTCAGCAGCACCCACCCGCCCACCCCGTGCGCGTGAGCGGGTCTTTGACGAGGCCAACCAGGGGATTTGTGTCGTGTCGAAGCCGTGCCCGCACGAGACGTGCCATGAGTAGGCGAACATGGGGTAATCTGTGCTCTGTGGGTAGCAGCGCGCCCGCCGCCCACTCCCGGGACCTGTTCTGTTGTGTCAACCGTGTGAGGAAGAGCTCGAGTGGGGAGCGCCTGGAACGGCGCGGCGCTCTGTGGGAAAATTCGTGACAAATCTCGGAAAAAACGACGATCTGATCGACGTCGAACTTGACGGACCAATCATCCCTGCGCACAAGGGAGAGCAGTCGAAACGTGCGCGTGCTCAGGTATGTGGCGCCGCTCGCGACGCCGCCTGCGCATGCCTCGTATCCGTAGCGCGAGCGTGTGGTCGCTTTCGCTTGTTTCGTCTCTCGCAGGCTCTGGCGGGCTCCTCTCATGTGGTCGTCATCGAAATGGCTCTTGCGGGCGAACGAAGCATCCGCCGCGGAGACAGCGGCTTCTGGCAGCGAAAAGGTGCCTCTACTGAGAACAGATTCGTTTGATCAAAAGTTGGAGAAGACAATCGAAAGCCAGAAACGGGAAGTCATATTAGCGAAGCGACACCGGGTCTTGATATTGGCACGCATCCTTCTGGCGTTGCCAGGACCCGCCTTTTTGGTGTTCTCAGTCTTTCATCACTTTGAGATCACTACCGTCACCGAAGGATGGGCGTTGTCTGCGCCTATCACGCAGATTGAGACTGGTCGAAATTTCGCGCTCGCTGTCGGGCTGACTACAGCTCCGTTGTGGATTCTTTCGCTCCTGATTGCACAGATCGAAAACGCTGTTCAGAAGTTCGCCAACGGCAGCCGTGTGTGCGTGAAGCGCCAGGCCAAATTGGTGGAGCTCGAAAAGAGCGGCTCTGGTAGGCTCTTGGAGGCGGATCTCCCTGAGAACCCGGCTCAGAAGTTCGCGAATGGCAGCCGCGTGTACGTGAAGAGCGGAGAGAAGGGAGAGAAGACGAGCATTGGCTATGTGAAGGAGTACGATGAGAAGAAGCAAGTCTACACGGTGGAGAGCTTTGGCAATGTGAAGGTGTACGATGCGAAGAAGAAGCAAAAACCCTACACAGTGGAGCTCGAAAAGATCGGCTCTGGTACGCTCGTGGAGGCCGAGGAGGCGGACATCGCTAAGAACCCGGCTCAGAAGTTTGCTAAGGGCAGCCGTGTGTGCGTGAAGAGCCGAGAGAAGACGAGCGATGTGGAGAGGGAAGAGAAGACGAGATTTGGCTATGTGAAAGATTACGATGAGAAGAAGCAAGTCTACACGGTGAAGCTTGATACGACCGATGATAACTTCGGGGAGGCCGAGCTCGAGCTCGAAAAGATCGGCTCTGGTACGCTAGTGGAGGCCGAGGAGGCGGATGTTTCTAAGAACCCGGCTCAGAAGTTAGCAAATGGCAGCCGCGTGCGCGTGAAGAGCGGAGAGAAGACGAGCCTTGGCTATGTGAGGGAGTACGATGAGAAGAAGCAAGAATACAAGCTTGAGCAGATCGAATGCGGGGAGGGCTCTATGCGAGATGCAACTCCTGTGATCTCTTGTGAGCGTCTCGTGCGTCTCTGGAACTATTTCCTGAGTCTCTGGGAATGGGATCGACGGATCTGGACACGGCCAAAGGCCTTTGAGGCTGCTTTGTTTTTCGGCTGTGTCTATGGGTACGCAATACTCTACCTACCGTTCGGTGCGCTCTTCTTTTTTGTTCTGTTCGCCCCGTTCGTGATCGCACTGCTTTCGTATATGGTCACAAAGATTGTGCAATCCATCATCGACTACCAATACAACCAAAAAGCCGAGTACCATACGTTTGTGAACTTGCAAGCAATTCGGCTAAGCATCGTGACCATCTTCGGCATCTGCCTGACCGTCTATGCTCTTTCGGCAATGTCGCGGGTGTCCATTCCATCCAATCTGGTGGGACCCTTTGTCGAGCTCTCACTCACTGGCATCACCTGTACGGACCGAGATGCGTTCTGGACTGCATTTGAGGCATCTGCAGTTAGCTGCGATGCCCGGCCCAGTGGGTGCGGTTATAACGCTTCGCTCGAGAGCTTCAATGCTACATGCCATGCCCGGCCTAATTGCGGTTACGTTTCGTTCGAGAGTCTGTGCCAGGCCGTGCAGTACGCACCAATGGTGCAAGCTGAGGGCGTCGACCTGGTTAAAGTTCTCCTCTTCAATTGGTTAGGGTGGCTCCTCGGCTCGCTGTTCGTCTTTGGCACTGGCCGTGCAAGCCTAAACAACGGCTACGCGCATTTGCTTTCCAAACACATGCTCGTCGCCATGGTGCTGGGCCTTGGGCAATTCATGAGTGCATGCTACTCACTCGTGCGCCTCCTTACTCTCGTGCCCATGCTGCGGCTGCCGCGCCCGGCTGCCTACTTTGACGAAAAGGGGTTGATGTATTGGGAGCTACCTTTCTTCTGTTACGGAAATACGTGCACGTATTATGATTTTAATTGTACCATCCAAGTGCATGTGCTCATCGCCCTCGCGCTCAACTTTGACTTCCTCAAAAAGTATGCGACGGCCATCGGCGCCGGAGACCAAGCAGCCATCGGTAAGCTCAAGGAGAAGATGAAGGAGGAGGGCGAATGGAGCGACGCGGCTCCATATTTTTATTTCCTTTCCAGACAAGTTGTGCTCGGCTGCAAGACCCGATCGTTAGAACCAATGCAGAACCTGCGCGACGTCGATCACCTGAAAAAGAAGAAAATCAAACTCATCGACGCGTTCCGACAGGCGGAGAAGGAGGCATTACTGGCAAAGGCGTCCGCAGTTCTTCGAGTGGAGGGCGCGGGTGCTTACGACCATGTCCAAGGTGAGTATAGGGTGGACGTTGCCGCAGGGCTCAAGGATGGGGTGCCCTGCTACGTCAAGGTCGGCGACCCTAGTGTGGCCTATGGCAATGCACAAGCATCGAGTATGATCATGCGGCGCGATGGGAAGTGGTGGATTGCCTCGAGCGTCTCGAACCAGCCACCGAGCATGCTGTATTCGGTCGCCTCGACCGGCGACAAGCCGCCTCCTACAGGCTGGGGCAGGGACGGCTGCGTGCCCCTCCCCACCGGCTTCTTCGCGCCGAGCGCGGACAAGATGGAGTTGATGCCTTCGATCGTGCCACTGGTACTTCGGGTGGAGGGCCCGTGCGATTACGACCATGTCCAAGGTGAGTATAGGGTGGACGTTGCCGCAGGGCTCAAGGATGGGGTGCCCTGCTACGTCAAGGTCGGCGACCCTAGTGTGGCCTATGGCAATGCACAAGCATCGAGTATGATCATGCGGCGCGATGGGAAGTGGTGGATTGCCTCGAGCGTCTCGAACCAGCCACCGAGCATGCTGTATTCGGTCGCCTCGACCGGCGACAAGCCGCCTCCTACAGGCTGGGGCAGGGACGGCTGCGTGCCCCTCCCCACTGGCTTCTTCGCGCCGAGCGCGGACAAGAAGCCGTTGATGCCCTCGATTGTGCTGCTGGAAGACAGAGCGGTGGCCAGTGCGCCAATAGCCTCGGGCAGCCCTGTGCCCTCTGCGGCAGCCGAGAAGGAGGACGATGGTATCGAGTTTGTTCAAATCGATGACATCCTCTTCATAAGCCATCGCTGGGAAGAGCCTGGTCGGCCCGATGTCGACGGCAAGCAGCTCCAGGCCATCCAGGAGTACCTTCGGGAGCACCACAAGATCAAATGGGTCTGGTTCGACTATTCATCGATGCCCCAGAAAATCGGTGGCATCGACACGCGGACTCGCGAGGAGAAGGCCGAGTTTGAACTGATGCTCGCCGCCATCTCCGACCTCTACCTGACCGCGCAGGTCCTCATTCTACTCGACGGGTCGTACGCGTCCAGGTTCTGGACGCTGACGGAGGCATGGTGCTCGATGCAGACGGCCACAAAAGATGGGCTTCAGAAGTCTATTTCCAAACCGGAGGATGCCGACTTCACGGGCTCGGATGTGAAAGTCGGGCCGAGATGCACGATTAAGTGCATCCACAACGCAGCTAAAGAGACAACAAGCAAGGGTCTTGTGAATCTGGTCTCCACACAGACACCGGAGGGAATGCATGGAATCCTCGAGAAGCCGGACGTGAACGTCACCAACGCAAAGGACAAAGAGGCCATATTGCCCAAGATCCTGAAGACCGACATGCACGTCAAAGAGGGCTTTCTGAACAACTTTGACTTTGAAAAGACAAAGAACGAGAAAAATGGTCTAACGCCCAAATCCGAGCCAGAAGCTGCAGAGCCCTTTTCCAGAGCCCGTTTCAGATCCAAAATGGCTCAGGTGGCTCCGGCCACTGCAGCTGCCCCAGCCGCCTCAAATCAGGTGGCTCCTTCGGTCTCAACCGAGGTCACTCCGTACGACGAGCCTTAGTGAGGAGTTGCGTGCACGTCGCAGTGCGCACCAATGTGGTCGCTGTCGGTGAACCACATCGCCTGCAGACCGGGAGAGGGGTTGGGGCACCTGGCGAATCGAGGGAGCTTGCAGGGGCAGCCGTCAGGGGCGCGGGGCGAGCAGGCGGGATGTGTGCGCCATCCGAGGGCAGGCAGCAACTGCCATGCACAGAGCAGAGGCAGGTGTGGAACACGCTGGCAGGGGCAGCGGAGCCGTTAAGCAGGGGGGCATCGAGCAAGCTGGACAGCGCTTGGGACTCGTGTGCGATGCCATACGCACAGTGTATGGCCCACACAAACCGGTCACCGCACACGGGGCATGCGAGGAACTGAGGATGCAAGGGCGCTCGCTCCTACCGAAGGTCCTAACGGTTACCTAACGGTCATACGGTCTCTGCTCCCTCTATGCTCTCTCCGCTCGTCGCACGCGGACGCGCACGCGCGCGCTCTATCCACTGCTCCCGGTCAATGAACCTACCAGGGGGCAGTAAGAATACGCTCAGTACATGCGAGTTCTCGGCGTCGGTACGCAGGTGCGATGGGTGCGTAAACAGGTAGGTACGTATACGGCTATGCGCAGTTACGCACCGCACGCCGCGTTTGCGCATGGTCCATGGACGCAAAGAGGTCGCGGCGGCGGGGTGCAAGTACGCATCGTGCGTTTCCAGTGATACGCACATTCACATTCACACATGGTTGCACAGGAAGAAATGTGTCTTCGCTTGTCGATTCGCGCGATCTCATGCCGCCCTCACGCAAGCGCGCCCGCCGCGCTTCCGCCGACGCGCCCTCCGCCGCATCGATCGAGCTCGTGGGCGGCCTCGCCGAGAAGCCGAGCGCCATCGCCAAGTTCCGCGATGGTCGCCTCACCGACGTGGAGGTGGTGGCGGCGGACGGCACCGCCTTCCACGCTCACGCCCTGTGCATCACCTCGGGTTCTGAGTACTTTGAGCGCCTGCTGGCCGGCGAGCGGTGGGCGGACACCGCCGGTCGGCCGCTATCGCTGCCCGAGGTCCCGAAGCAAGGGCTCGCCGCATGCCTCGAGTTCATCTACACGGGGAGCTGCGCAGTCGCCGATGAGGCAGAGCTGATCGTCGTGCTCCAGGCGGCGGCCTATCTGCAGATTCCACCGCTCGTGGACGCCGCGGCCAAGGCGATGAGTGCACACCTGAGCGCAACCACTGCCCTCGCCTTTTGGGCCGTCGCCGACCGGCAGGGTCTGAGCCAGCTCGCGGCCGACGCGGTGTCGGCAGCGGCTCGCCACTTTGAGCAGATCGCAGCGTCGCCCGCGTGGCTGAGCGCGCCGGCAGAGACGGTGCGTGTGCTGGTCGCCTCCGACCGGCTCAAGGTGGCTGATGAAGAGGCTGTGTACTCGGCAGCGGTCAAGTGGCTGCACGCCCAGGCGCCTCCACCCGCCGAGGACGACGCGCTGGCACTGCTTCGGCTGGTGCGCTTTCCGCTGCTGAGTCGCGAGTTTGTGCAAGAGACGGTGCACAACGAGCCGCTGCTGAGGACGTTTGCTGGCATGCAGATGCTTATTAAGTCCTTGCTTGGCGCACTGCATGGCGACTCGGCGCGTCGTCGTATGAACTTTGAGAAGCTCTACATTGTGGGCGGGTACGACGATGGCAGTGGTCCGTTGGCCACCTTTTTCCGGTACGACTCAATGGCAAATGTGTGGGAGGCGATGGCGCCGATGTCTACGGCACGAGACGATTTGGCGGCGGCGGTGGTCGATGGCAAGCTGTATGTGATGGGCGGCCATGGTACAGATTATGAGTCGCTCAGCTCCGTTGAGCGGTACGATCCGGCGAAGAATGCCTGGGAGGCAGTCGCACCGACGTCCACGGCACGATACTGTTCGGCGGCGGCGGTGGTTGATGGCAAGCTGTATGTGATGGGCGGCTATGACGACCAAAACGACGCGCACAGCTCCGTCGAGCGGTACGATCCGGCGAAGAATGCCTGGGAGGCAGTCGCACCAATGTCCACGGCACGACGTGATTTGGATGCGGCGGTGGTTGATGGCAAGCTGTATGTGATGGGCGGCTCTGATGCTGATGGTGGACTCAGCTCCGTCGAGCGGTACGATCCGGCGAAGAATGCCTGGGAGGCAGTCACACCGATGTCCACGGCACGATACGCTTCGGCGGCGGCGGTGGTTGATGGCAAGCTGTATGTGATGGGCGGCCATGACGGCCAACACCCGCTTAGCTCCGTCGAGCGATACGATCCGGCGAAGAATGCCTGGGAGGCAGCTGCACCGATGTCCATGGCACGATGCGCTCTGGCGGCGGCGGTGTCTGATGGCAAGCTGTATGTGATGGGCGGCTCTGGCGGCCTAAGCCTGCTCAGCTCCGTCGAGCAGTACAATCCCGCGAAGGACGAGTGGGTGACAATGGCCAGCATGGCGCTCATCACAGAGAGGAGTTGTTTTTGTGCCGTATCCATGTGAACATGTGTGCACTCTAAACAGGTTGTTATAACATCCGATCTAGGCCGCTCCGTCCCGAACCACGACGCGACAGGCGGGTACTCCGCTCTCTAAACCGCGCAACGCACGCGCACCCGGCCGTGCGCGTATGACCCGGTCCCTCCGGGTCGGACCGTCTCTCCCTCTGCCTCTCGTCTCCGTACTCCGAACTTATAACTTGACGCGCGAATTTCGTCATGAAAAATACAAAGCAGCTGGCTGACTTGCCCGGCGCTCTCCTACCGAAGGTCCTAACGGTCTCTGCTCTCTCTATGCTCTCTCCGCTTAGACACGCACGCGCGTGCTCTCCACCGCTCCGTCAACGAACCTACCAGGGCAGTAAGAGTACGCTCAGTACATGCAAGTTAACTCTCTCTCTCTCTCTACTCCTAAGGAGCATTCTCGACCCCGTGCACTAGCGCATCGAGGCATTGTCAGTGCGTGAAGCCCGCGTGTTGCGTTCTCCGTGTCAGTGTTCGTTCTCCGCACTACCAGCGGTCCGCGAATGCGCGACGATCATAAGCCTCGGATTGCTGTGTCGCGCGGCTTGAAGGCACGCGCCACAATTGCGACTTCTCCTGCTCTCGCATACGCACGGCCGGGTACGCCCGTAGCGGCGGCATCGGCGGCGGGTGAGCAGCACCAGAGCCTCCTCGCGCTGAGAACGGCTCGTCGTGCACCCATTGCTTCGGGTACGAGAGGAGACGCTCCTGACGCTTCGCCTCACAGCATGCAGGCCAGCGGTTCGGGTCGTCCGGAGGCGGTAAGCGGCCGCGCGGTATCTCGTACGTCCGTTCACCAGCGTGCGTACTGCAGGCCAACCGCCGTTCAAAGGCCGTACTTTCGCGGGCCGAGACACTATCCGTGGTAGCACCCGCTGGCGGTAGTCGCCACTGGCGAGAGTCTTCGCGAAGCCGCTCGCGAAACGAGAGCGACGAGCCATCCTTGCCGTTGGTGAGAGGTCTCCCACAGCCCCCACGCCCTTTGGCCCGCAGATCGCTCTCGCAAGCGCGTGCCTCAGTGCTGCAGCTCTCAACAGGGCGAGGTCGCCGCTTTGTGACCCGCTCTTCGTTTTGCGGCGCCGGCGTCGCATCAGTTTGCGGCGCCCAGTGGGTCACCCCATGCGAGGTGACGAGCATCGCCCCATGCGACGTGACCGTACTGCCGTCCTGGAGCTGTACGGTGGTGACGATCGAGCCATCATTGGCGTCGGGGCTCGCAGGGTCATCACGCCGTGTTGGGCTTGTCGGGAGATCGCGTCTACCAGTAACCGAATGTGTGCGGTTGGATGGCTGAGGCACGGCCACGGCGCCATCCAGAAGCTGGATGGGATTGACGAATACGGGCTTGGGCGGGCGTGTTTCGAAGGGGAGTTTCGTTGGCGAGCTCGCTGCAGAGCGGCGCCTCTTGTCGCTGCAGAGCGACGCCGCACACAGCCGGCAATTGACAATCATGTGGGCTTTGCACGGCTTCCCCTCGCTAGCCACCGGCGGCCCTGCCGACCTGTCTGGACGTATAGGGCCGTGAGGGAGGCTGGCGACTCTGGGTGGCCTCGCAGGCTTCTTTGACGAGGCCACCGAGACTTGGGTCGAGACTTCGGGTGGCGGCAACGGGGCGGGAGCAAGACTGGGCGGCGGCGGTGCCTTTGGCGGCGGCGGAACCGGCGACGCTCTTTGAGCTGCTTTTGCTGCCTTGTACGCCTCGATTCGCTCAGGCGGCGCGGCAGGTACGGTCTTGCCTCCATTTGTGGTGCTATGCCCATGGAGCCTCCGGATCGCGCGTCGACGCATTCTTTCAATCGCACTCCTCACATGGTCCTGCTCGATAATCTTCATAGCAATGATCTCATTCAAATCCTCGGGCTCATCAGCGTTTCCGGGCGACAAAGTCACCATGAGCGGCGGAATGACCACACCCGGCACTACCTCCTTGAATAGGTCAAGGTCCGCACCGGATTTGTAGTAGTTGCTCTGGATGATCTCCCTGAGTAGGTCGCGGAAGGCCACTCGCCCATTGAGCTGGGGCACCTTGAGCGAGAGGCAGAGAGTCGAGGCCTGTTTGAAAGTCTTGCCCTTGACGCCGAGGGGACGCGGCAGCTGGAAAATCAACTTTGGCACGTCTTCCATCTTCATGAAATTGGTCGCGTCCGGGTCGTACTGCGCCCACGCCTCGCTGAACATCTCGAGGTCGGATGCCGAGGCGAGATCGCTGCTGGTGTGGTGGAGAGTCGCAAAGTTCTCGATGATGACGGCCACCACAAGATTGAGGAATATGAAGCTGCTCAGGACTTGGTAAGAGATGAAGTATGGCACGGCCACGGTCGAGCCACAGTCACCCGCGGCCTGCGTGCAAGTGCCGCTTTCCTCGTTCTGCATCGCGTCGGCCATGATGCTTGACCAGTCGTCGCCCGTCATGCACTGGAAGAGGACGAGGAAGGCCGAGTTGAACGTGTCGAGATTGCGGAAGCTGGTGATGCCGCCCTGTACGCCGTGGTGAGAGACGAAGGTGAAGAGGTTGACCCCGAGGACGGCGTAGATGAAGAGAATCAGACAGAGCAGCGAGCCCACGTTGAACAGCGCC
>Ga0210243_100842_pt1 | contig 25318 bp, 8 predicted proteins | sample ChrtobMeP5a_32mM_FD_155461 | JGI IMG/M metagenome (GOLD analysis project Ga0210243, IMG submission 155461) | Chrysochromulina tobin associated microbial communities from unialgal haptophyte culture, Seattle, Washington, United States - P5a_32mM | ecosystem: Host-associated > Algae > Haptophytes >...
CGGTGTAGTGGGGGGGGGGGGGGGGGGGGGCGCGACTTGACTGACTTATTGACAGACTGATTTCGCGAGATTTTACGCAAGTTTCAACTTGCCGGTACGACGCGGCATTTTTCGCCCACTAAAGCCCAACTCCGACCCCCTGTGCGCTTCCTCTGCCAAAGCGCTACCCGGTCCCGTTGCGACGGCGCCAAGAGCCCGTTTTCCGATGGCGCCCAAGCCACCCCCCGCGTCCGCGAGCAAGCCGGCAAAGGCGCCGCCGCTCGCGACCGGGGTGGCTGCAGCCAAGGGCGCCGCGTCTGGCGACAAGGGCAGCAGTTCTACCCGCCAGCCAAGCCCGCGAGGAACTGCCAAGCCGGACAGTGCGCGCAAACTTGCCAAGGTGGACAAGGTGGACAGCGCGCGCAAGGAGCCGTCGAAGACGAACGCCACGCCGCGCGCGACTAAGGCGGAGCCGGCTTCGAAGGCGGAGACGGCGGCCAAGCCGGCAAGCCCTCCGGAGACAAAGCCTAAGGCTGCGCCTAAGAAGGCCGACCCACCGCCGCCAGTGAATCTCAAGGACGAGGCTGCCAGCACCGCCAACACCGCGGAGGAGACAGCCGCCGCCGCCGCCGCCGAGCGCACTGCCGCCGCCGCCAAGAAGCAGTCGGCCGCGCACGCGACGAAGCGCGCGGCGGGCAAGTACCCAGCGCGCGTCGACGGGGACCCGAGCCGGCACTCGATTGCCAAGGTTTGGACCAAGACGTTCGATCCTGTGCTCCTCTTCAACTGCGTCAACAGCCGCGTCGAGCTCTTGAACGGCGACTACGTGAGCTACTTTGGAGACGCGCATGAGGGGCAGCTCAAGACTGCGACAGGCGAGGCGGTGGGGCGCGTGACGGTGGCGCGCGAGAAGGCGGAGCCCTTTATGAACCGCGTCGATTTCAAGAACCGTTGGATGGTAGGCACCGAGTACGGGCTTGTTCACGACGGGCTCGATCGGCATGCGACCATCGACGTCGCCATCGAGTGGAAACGCGACGACAACGGCCAGAAGGTGTCGGTGGCGCTGCGCGTGTGGCCGTGGATCTCGTACGCGTGCACGGCGGGCTCGCGCCTCAAGATTATGTTGCCCGCGCACGAGTTCGACGGCGCTTGCGTCACGGTGCAGCGCGTGCTTGATGACGACCGTTGCGTGTGTACCATCGACGTCGTCGACAAGGAGACGCTGGTCGATCCGAGCCCGGAGACGACCCTGCGCACTTCTCGCCACAGCTACGCGCCGGGCACACGGCTACTCGTGCTGCAGCGCTTCACCATGCGTGATACGACGGTGATCGAGTGGCTCGGTGCGGGCGGTGGCGTCGAAGATGTCATCCTCGGCGGGCGCCACCGCCTTCGGTACGAAGCTGGACCCTCAGGCGAGGCGGAGGAGGAGGTGCGCGATCTGAACGACTACAACCATTCACAGCAGAGCTTCGACTCGGAAGCCGCGTACGACGAGACGCGCTGCGTGTACTGCGCGGGCATCGTCGCGTCCGAGAACGAGGTTGAGGATGCGATCACTGGCAACAAGCTGCGCATCGAAGACCAGATGATTTGCGTCGCGACGCAGAATTTGGGCGAGGCGATCAAACATGCAGACCCTACATGGAACTCGATGAAGGACGTGCACGAGCTCGTCGACCTGCTCCTCGCGCCCTCGCACAAACGCACTCGCGGCGTCCACCTCGCTCAGCCCACCCTTGTGCGTGCCGGCCCGGGTACGGGCAAGACGTGGATGGTCAAGCAGGCAGCTTACAAGCTCGCGAAGCGGCTGGGCGCGGCCGACTGCGACAAGTGCAGGGGCAAGGTCTTCAGCGAGAACAAGCCGAAGCCGTGTGAGCACGGGGGGATGCGGCTCGTGCCACTGGTCGTGTACGTGCAGCGCATCGTGCGCCTGGTGCGTGAGCAAGGGGAGGAGTCCGCGATCATCGCCCACCTGCTCAAGACGCGCACGTGGCTGTTGTGGTACATCGAGAGGAACTTTGAGGGTGCCGAGCGCCGAATGCTAGTGCAGGCGCACCAGATGCGCGCGCTCGTCATCCTCATCGATGGCGTGGACGAGGCGGCTGGCATGAAGGAGGCCATCGAGGAGTTTGTGCACAAGGAGGTGGCCGTCTCCGGCAATCGGCTGGTGGTCACCTCGCGCCCTGAAGGTGTGCGGCTCGAGCTCTACGAGGACCGTTTCATCGTCATCAATTTGCTCCAGCTGACGGACGAGCAGCAGCGCAAGGTGATCAACTCGCAGATGAAGGGAAACGTCTTCTTCGACCACCTGATCTCGCTCTCGGTCATCCGCAAGGGCCAGGACGAGATCTACGAGCAAACCTTCCCGCCAGAGACGCGTGCTCGCCGGACTGTCGAGGGGTTCGAGGCGCCCAATCTGTTCCTGCTGGAAGGTGGTGCGCCCAATCCGGCACAGCGGCAGCACGACGTGACCGGCGATCATGTGCTGCGCGAGCAGCGCGCTGGCTCCCTCGCGGAGCTCACCACAGTCTTGAAGTCGACGCGGCTGAAGCGGATGCACGAGCTACTGACCTCGCCCACCCGCCCAGAGAGGACAGACTCCGCCGCGCCCTCCGCGCCTTCCGTGCCGCTCATTCGGCAAGCTACCAGCATGAGTTTCAGCTTCAAGGCGCGCGACGATCACACGAATCTGATCGTGGGTGTAGATGACGACGAGCTGCCCACCTACCTTCAGATGCTCGACGAGGCATTTCGGGAGATGGCGGGAGATGCGACCCCAAAGGAAGTGGAGCGTGCTGTTCGGCGACTGCCACTGCCGATGCCGACCAACCCGGCGCCGGACCAGACGACCGCACTCGAGGAGAAGCGCATGCTGCATCATGTCGCGACGAGCCTCGGGCTTCTGGTGCTGCGCAAGCGCACGGACGATCGTTCCTTTGTGATTCTCAAGGAGAAGCGTCGGCAGATCAACCACCCGATGCATGCCCCGCAGGTGAAAATTGACACTGCTGTGGCCACGCCGCGCGACGAACAACACGCCCCGTCGTCGACGGCAGCGGAGGCGCCGAAGCGCGCCGGCCTCGCCCCGAAGGGGGTGGGAGGACGTGGCACTGGCACTTCTGGTGCCAAGGCGTCAGCTCCGTCTGCGGCGCCGGCCGCACCATTTGCTGCGCCCACACCGTCTGCGAGAGGGGCGCCACCGCCCTCGGCGCCCCCCTCGCCCCCGGATAGCGCACGCGATGAGACGCCGCGCTGTGGCGGCTGGTTGCCACCCTCGGGCCCGCCGCCGCCGCTTTTGCTGCTGGGCGCACGGCGTTCGCCGCCGCCCTCGCTGCCCCCCTCGCCGCCGGAGACGGAAAGGGAGGGCGAGGAGGGCGAGGAGACGCCACCGGCCGAGGACGTCCCCCCCGCCGCTGCGGACGTTCCCCCCGCCGCTGAGGACGTCCCCCCCGCCGCTGAGGACGTTGCCCCCGCCGCTGAGGACGTTCCCTCCGCCGCCGAGGACACGCCGCCTGCCGAGGCTGCGGCAGAGGATGCGCCGCCACTGGAGGTTGAGGCGTTGCCACCGGTCGACCCGACTGATCTGGTGACGCTTTTTGAGGCACTCCCAGATCCCCCTGCCCCCGCGGAGCCAGAGCCTCCCGCCATGTCCGCTGAGGAGGCGTTGGCAGCGCTCTCGAGCCTCGAAGCACTCTCGTCGCGGCTGAAGAACCTCTCGGGCGAGGAGCGCAACAGGGCCTTCGGGCTCCTCTCGTCTATTTCTGAGGCCTGGAATAAGGCGGATCTCGAAGAGGAGAGGAAGCAGCGCGAGAAGGACAAGGCTGAGCGCAAGGCGGCCAAGTTGGCGGCTAAGAAGAAGGCGGCGGAGGAGAAGGCAATGCGTGAGGCCGAGGAAGCGGCCAAGCTGGCCGCGCTCGATGAGGCATCCATGAAGAAGGCGGAGGAATTGTCCTTTGCGGAAAATGCTCTTCGGAAGGCGGCAGAGGCGGAGGCGGAGGCGGAGGCGGAGGCGGCCTTGAAGGCAGAGGAGGCGGCCAGGGTGGCTCAGGTGGCTGAAGCTGGTGAAGAATCCGCGGGAAATGGCACGCTCGAAGGTGAGCTCGATGTGGCGGACGTGGTTGTGGAAGGCAATGTGTCGCCTACACGGCACTCTGTCTTCGCTGCCGTCTTCGGAACGAGCACGGGCGACTCACATTCGGACTACCACGCTCTCGCCGACGGCGCAATTCCCTCGTCGCCCGACGGCGCACAGCCCTTGCCGCCACTGGTTCCCGGCATCGACATGGCCCCCTCCCCAAGCCACATCCCAAATTTGGACACGACCCCGGCCCCAAATTTGGACACGGCCCCCAGCCGCCCGCCCAACCCGTACATCGTTGAGAAGGCACTCTGCGTCAAGTTTGTGCAGAACCCGGTGTACATGAAGGACATCTTCCGAGAATGGGATACCGACGGATCTGGCGAAATCTCTTTGGATGAGTTCCGTCAGGCCTTGACGATGCTGGGCATCAACGGCTTCAGGGACGTGCAGGAAGCTGACGTGGACGCCCTCTTTCAATTGTGGGATGCCGATGGCTCGGGCGAGATTGACTTTGATGAGCTCGCGATTGCCATCAAGGCGGCCATCAAGGCGGAGAAACAGGTGCGCAGGGTGGCCATTGACCCCGCCCTCTCCAGAGTCGAGGGGCAGATCGCGATCCCCGGCAAGGACAAGCTCACGCTGACCGAGTCGAGTTGGGCCAAGGTCGCTGCTCGAACGGACGAGCTGTACGAGGTGCTGGATCTGCTGTACCCGCTCTTCGCCAAGACGCTCAAATGCTTGCTGTCCGAGGAGCAGCTGCCGGCGGAGGTGCTCGAGAACGTAGAAATGCTCAATCCAGTCGAGGTGCACTCTCAAGCGTCCCTCCGCCCGAAGCGCTCCTTCCCTTCCGCCTCGGGTTTGGAGGAGGCGACGGTGCACGACGCGATCCAGGCCAGGCTCACATGCACAAGCGGAGATCAGATGGCGCAGATCGGCTCGCGCTTTCTCAAGGGGTACACATGCGAGGCGACCGGGCTTTCCCTCGAGGTCATCTCGCTCGAGAACACCTTTGCCGACCTGCGGCCCACCCATCTCCGGAATCTCACCTTCGCTCTCAAGCTGTCCAAGGGAAGCATGAGCACCTACGCGGAGGTGCAGGTGCAGCACGCGAATATCCGCAAGTACCACGAGGATAGCGACGCCAAGATACACTACGAGTACTTCCGTTCGCGCGTGTCCACGGGCACAGGCACGGACGACGATGCGGCCGCGCACGTGGACTTGACGCTCGAGAAGGTCCTCTCTTTCCTCATCGAGGCGGCGGCGGTGCCGGTGCTCCTCTCGCTGCTCGTGCTCGTCTTCACGACCACGGGCGCCGCGGCGGGCGAGGAGGATCTCGACATGCTCCCACAAAGCTCATACCAACTCTACTCGATGGCCACGCAGTCGGCCGTCGTGCAGCGGCTGCTCGCCATGGGGCGTGCCGTCTCGACCGAGGCCGGCGAGGCGGCCGAGGATGCGGCTGCTGAGCTGGAGGCGCAGGAGGCACGCCGTGAAAGGAAGCAGACTCGCAAGGCGGCAACCGTCAAGGTGGGTGCCAAGGTTGCTCAGGGCGAAAGCGCCAACGAGCTCGGATTGAACGATGCCGAGATTTACTCCATGTACAAGATGGTCGCCAAGGTACTCGCGCTCTTTGCGCAAGGGCGCATGGGTCTGTCCGAGCTCAAGCAGGCGTACGTGACCAAGGACAAGCGGATCCGGCCGTTGGTCCTCAAGATGCTCGACTCCGTGCTCAAGGAGAAGTCGACCGCGATGGAGGCGGCTGGGCTCAACATGCTGCGCCTGGTGGCCGTCGACAACCAGAGGCACGGGCGGCGCGAGTTCACGTCGGCGCACGTGGCCTCGTCGCTCATGAAGGGTGGACGCGAGCTCGAGATGCCGCTGTGGCTGCGGCTCGATGTGGAGGATGCGGGCGTGACGCTCATCAAGACGCTCGAGTCGCTGACCGACACGGCGCCCGCCCTCTACCAGTTCAAGCACCTCTCCTTCCAGGAAGGACTTTTCGCGCGCGACCTGCTCGGCCTCGTAGATAAGAAGCAGTGGAAGGGGTGGGAGACGGACAAGACCGCCTCCGAATTCCTGAACAATGCGTACATGAACAACGTGTGCCGCATTGCCTCGGGTGAGCTGGGCAAGCGCCTCGCTTTTCAGCGGCCTGTGTGGTCGTTTGTGGACGACGCGCGACTCTCGTGGGTTGGCAAGGCGGCGCTCTGGGCCCTGGTGAAGAGTAACGACTATATCCGAGGTCTCCACCTCTCCGGGAACGCGGTTGGGCCGGGCATGGGCGGTGCCGAAGCGGACGTGGACTGCAATGGGCTCGCTTCGCTCTTCAGCGCGTGCCCCAATCTTGAGCTGGTCAACCTGGGCCACAATAACCTGGGTGCCTTCTCCAACAAGCAGCTGAACCGATGGGTACGGCACATCGCGGCCAATCTTTCGCTCACCGAGCTGGACGTGCAATCCAACAACCTCGGCGCCGACGGCGTCAACAAGCTCGCGAACTCGCTTCGCCTGTGCCTGCCGCTCAAGTCGCTCAACCTGTCGCGCAACCAGCCTGGGGGTCGGCCCGAGGCGCTCGTGCAGCTGGTCAAGGATCACGCGAAGCTCGAGCTCCTCTCGATCATCGAGGATGATGAGAAGCATCTGACCTCGAAGGCAAAGGCGATGATCGGCGAGGCGATGCGCGTCAACCCGGCTCACAAGCTCGCATACGTCGCGTGCGATGCCTTCGAGCTAAAGCCGTCGACGAAGACACTCAAGTGGACCTCGACGCTGCCCGCCGACGTGACGCTGCTCGCGGGCGCGCTGCGCTCGAACACGAGCCTCACGGCGCTCGCGTTCGATGGCATCAGCATCGCCGAGCAGGAGCGCACCCAGCTAGGCAAGGCTCTGCTCGAGAACTCGTCCGGTTGCGTGGGCTACTGCGACGACTTCGAGCTGACGCCGAGTACGACAGAGCTGCGATGGGACCTCAAAGACTCGACCAAGGCTCGAAAGGGCCTCGTCCTGCTCATGGCGCTGCTGCGCGCCAACACGAAGGTCACGCGCGTGACGCTCGTCGGGCTGAACACGGACGCGCTCACGATGCTCACGCAAGCGACACGCACCAACACGACGCTGCAGGAGCTCGTCCTTGAGCACACTGTTCAGAAACTCAAGGGACAAGCGACCGTTGTCGTCAGCCTACCGGTACAAGAGCTCGTCGGCGCGATGCGCGTCGAGAGTATCGACCTGTCGGCAGCGGGTGAACTCACTAAAACGAGCCTCACCGCGGTGGGCGCGCTGCTTGCCTCGAACACTTCGGTTAAGTCCCTACGACTCTCCGGCACCAAATTAGGTGACGAAGCGGGTACGATCCTGCCGGTGCTCGGCGACCTGTGCAAGACGGGCAGCCTCACGGCGCTCGACCTATCCGACATTGGGTTCAGCGACCGAGGTGCGCGCAAGCTCTTCGACTCGATGATGACCGGCGAGTACCCGAGCCTTCGGGTGCTCAACCTCGCGGGCAACACGCTCAAAGATATCAAGGTCAACGGTCTCATCGAGATGCTGCGCATGGACGAGTGCTCGCTCTCCTCCCTTGACGTGTCCAACAACCCGCTCTCTGGCGCGATGGTCATGCGCTCGCTCAAGTTCAACGCGTCGCTCGAGTACCTCAATGTGCGTGGCACCGAGCTCGACGACACGGGCGTGCGCGACTTTGGCGCGCTGCTCCTCGCAAAGGACTGCACGTGCCCGCTGCGCGCCCTCTCGATCGATGTCTTCGAGGTGCGCGAGGACACGACGAGCCTCTCCTTTGCAGGTAAGGGCAATATCTCGTCCTCGATCCTCACACTGCTCTGCGGCATCCTCAAGCTCAACAAGACGATCTCGTCGCTCGACCTGAACGGTGTCGACATGGACGCGCCCGCGGCGGCCGCGCTCGAGACGGCGCTCGTGATGAACCAGTCGCTCACGAGCATCGACCTGCGCAACAACCCGAAGCTGTGGAGCGTCAAGGACAATGGCGAGGAGAGCTCCGAGGGGCTCGAGGCGATCGTGCGCGGGCTGCATGCCAACAGCACCGTCCAGAAGGTCTACATGGACGCCCTTGAGCTGCTCGTGAGCAAGCTCAAGGGGACCACGGCTGAGCCGGTACTCGAGCTCTCCTACGCGGGCTCGGCAGTCATGGGGAACGTGAGTGCCGCGCTGCTCTGCGCGCTCGTCCAGAAGAATGCGGTGGCCAAGATGCTCGACCTCTCCGAGGTCAAGACGGCTGATCGTCTCGGGCACGCGGTGGGACGCTGCCTGCGCCTCAACACGAGCATCACCACGATCAACCTGCGCGACTCGCAGCTGCGCGACGAGGGGGTCGGTGCGCTCGCCGACGGGCTCAAGCAAAACAAGGCGAGCAAGGTGCGCGTGCTCGACCTCTCCTCGAATGGCATCGGCGCGGCGGGCGCGGAGAAGCTCGCCGGCCTGCTCAGCCTGTCGGCTTCGCTGGCTAAGCTCGACCTCTCAGCGAATAAGCTCGGCTCGAGCGGAACGGAGGCACTGCGCGGGAGCCTGCGCGACAATGGCACCCTCACTGCGCTCAACTTGCGCGACAACGACATCGATGTCGCGGGCGCGACGGCGCTCGCGACGGCGCTAAGGACCAACGGCGCGCTCTCGACGCTCTGGCTGGGCAAGAACAAGGTTGGCGACGAGGGCGTGATCGCGCTGGTCGAGGCCCTCAAGGAGAGTGCCAGCAAGGGCAAGGGGAAGATAGCGTACCTCGACCTGCACAAGAATAACATCACCAAGGTGGGGATCGCGAGCTTGACAACCCTCGTCTCCGAGAGCCCCACCCTCGCGGCCCTCGGGCTCGCAGGCACCAAGATGCAGTTCACAGAGACGGAGGTGATGCAGTCGTGTGCCAAGGAGAATCCTGAGATCGGGCGCGCCAAGGCGGTGCGCCTCTGGATGGGCGCCGACATGAACAAGTGGCCCGACTTTTGAGGGCGACGAGGGCGCACTGTTGAACAGAGGGCCGCCGGCGAAGGCGTGACGACGGCTAACCCTTGCCCGAACCCGAACCCGAACAGAGGGCCTCCGGCGAAGGCAACACGACGGCTCGATCTCCTCGTCGAGTGCATGAGGCGTGTGCGCGGCTGGTTGTGCTATGTGGTCGTACGAGCTGCATGCGGGAGCCGGTGAACACGTGATCGGGGCGTGATCGACATGTCGAGGAGCGCCGTATGAAGCACGTGCTTAGGAGCGAGCATGTCGGGTGAGAGCGCGAGACGAACCGTTGCGCGTGTGCGAGGTCGCAGATCCTGGTTCCCCGTTCCGCGGAAAGGAGAGAGTGGTAGGGCTAGTCGCTTGCTCTGGGCTACGGCATCGAACCATGCACGGAAAGCCGCGGGAGAGAGCCCCCGGACACGGGACGCGTTATGGGACGCATAACCACATACGGGAACGAAGTACGCCTCGCCTTTGTAAAGCGTGTCGGCTGTGTAAACCGCGCCGCGGCGGCGCGCGCGGTATCGTACGTATACGCCGTCGACTAACGCAAAACGTAAACTGCACTACGTATTTTGTGTATTTTCGTGTGACTCTGCGCGTACGTATGAACGTATCGACTCGAGGACCGGCACTGGGCCGACCGCACATCTGGTACAAGGCGCGGTGTCACGGCCCACGACTGTAAGCATCGCATCCTCGTCGTCCTCGGCGGCTGGCTAGAATGGGCTTCGGAGCCATACGCTTGGGTGCTCAAGGCGCACGCCGATGTACACGCCCAGGTACTGGCAGTGGTCGACCAGCACGCCCTTGAGCGACATCTGTGACGGGTCCATCGCATCGGACACTGCGAGCCGGCGCTCCTTGTCGTTGAGGTAGAGGCACGGCTGTGACTGCGCACACGGCACGACAGTGCCCACGTGCTCGAAGCCCAGGTCGTCCCACAGCTTCGCGTTTGATTTGACCACCGCGTCGTTGCCGTGTACCAAGTGCATCGCCGGTAGGCAAGTGCCACGCACGTGCGCCGCGAACGCGCCGTTGCCCAGCCGCGGCCCCGCAATCGTGATCAGCTCGGCCTGGCGCCCCGCCGCGGCGAGATGCAGCCCCAACAGCGTGGCGGTGCCGCCGCCGAGCGAGTGGCCCGTGAGCAGGATCGGCTGTTCCAGATCAAATGCGGGCAGGTACGGCTCCAGCTGCTTCCATAGCTGCTGCGACGCTTGCTGGAAGCCCTTGTGCACGCGTGCGTCCGCGGGAGCGGCCGCACCGCCAATCGTGAGCGGCACCGGGCCGATGTCCAAATTGGTGCGAAAGTTTTTGAAGCTCGCCGAGCCGCGGCAGGCAATGATCATCTCGCCTGTAGATTTGGACTCGAAGATTGTCGCGCCGCTCAGGCCGGGCTCTTCGACCTGTGCCACAACGCGCATGCCGGCATAATAGGGTTCACTTGCCATCGCGGATGGCGGCACGAAGGCGAGCGAGCAGGAACGTGCAGCGAGGAGCGAGCGCTCAAGAAGTGACGCCGTCGAGAGCAAGAGCAGCGTGAGCGCCATTGTGACACTCGTGTCGACCCCGCTTCGTTCGTGAAGAACCCGCGACGATTTCACGTTTCCGGTGACGAATCTTGACGTGGACGGACTTAGAATACCGACTGATTTCAGTCGCGGTGAGCGGGTGGCTGGTCGCTGGTGAGCGGTGATACTCTGATATTGGCGGTGATCGGAGCCGTCGCTCGTCAACGTCGGAGCCTCATGGCACGTCATGGATCACTTGATGGATCAGTTCGATGCGCGGCGCGGGCGGCGTGTCCGGCGGACAGGTGGGATAGCGCCTCTACTTAACTTGAGCATGCTTGAGATTTTGAGTTCGCCACCGCGCGCGTCGGGTAACCTTCCCTATGGGTGCAGGCAGGGTGGTAAGTTAGAGGCTCGTTAGACGGGTAAACAGGTAAACTTGTGTGGGCATTTGTGGTCATGTGTGGTTCCATTCTAGTTTGCAAAGTATATGCGACGTTCGCAACCTGCCCCAGCTTCGTCAGTTTCAAGTCTGCCTTAGGCTCCGAACCAGATCCGATATCGGCCTCCCGAAAGATGCGTATCGGTAAAAGCGCGTCCTTGGCGCGCGGCACAAAGAGGCCGGCGGCGCCCACGCGCTCGCCCTCGGAACCGCGCTCCGACTGCACTGACGTACCCGAGGTCCCTGCGTGCAAGCGCTCGTCGCGAGTGCGCACGCCGGCGGCGAAGGTGCTCTCCATGATCCTGCCAGAGCCGAGCACTGCACACGATCCGGCCAAAGCGGATGCATCGGCGCTCGTTGACGCCGCCACCGCGGTGGCCACCGACGACATCAACCTCACGTCCACCGGCTCGATCTCGCAATTCCTGAAAGGGCTCGAGCAGCTCGACGACGGCGACGAGGACTCGCCCGCCGCCATGCGCCGCATCACGAGCTACACCACCCAGCACAACGCTTGCGCCGACGCGGGCAGCGTCGACGGCTCGAGCAGCGACACGGACAGCGGCAGCTTTTCCAACGACAACTCGTCGAGCATGCTCGTGTCGCCGCCGCCCACGCACGCGCTCGTCGTCGGCGGTGGCTTGGGCTCCACCATCACCGCGGGCAACGCCATCGCCGCGGACCGCAGCAGCAGCAGCAGCAGCAGCAGCAGCGGCAGCGGCGGCGGCAGCAGCAGCAGCAACAGCAGCGGCAGCGGCGGCGGCGGCGGCTCAGACGGCCTCTCTCGGACGGCCTCTCTCGACGCATGCTTCGACGACGGGCGCGGGGTTGCGTGCAAGGACGAGGCGGTGGCGAACCGCAAGGACTGGGCGGCGTGGGAGGACGAGGCGATCCGCACGGGCGTGCATACGATCGGCACGCGATGGCGTCAGATCGCCGCTGACCTTCCCGGCCGCTCGGATGACGCGGTGCGTAATCGATGGGCACGGCTACAACACTCGCTGAGCGGCGCGAAGCTGCCGGCGCTGCCGCGCGTCAAGCGCGTCGAGGGGGTGGAGCAGCGACAGAGCTGGACCGAGGAGGAGGACGAGATCATCTCGAGCAGTGTGCGCGATTTCGGCCACCGCTGGAACCGGATCGCCGAGCGGCTGCCGCGCCGTACCGAGCACGCGATCCGCAACCGATGGCACCGGATCCAGATGCGTGAGTACGAGGAGAAGCAAGGCGGCGCCCACCACGGCGCGATGCCGCCCTCGGCGCAGGGGTTGGCTATGCTCGCGGAGATGCAGGCGCCGCCCACCACGACGCCGCCCACCACGGCGCCGCCTCGTGCCAAGCCGGCCGATGCGACGCCCACCACGGCGCCGCACCTCGCCCCGTCACTCACCTCCGCCTCCGCCGCCTCCTCAGTGAGCGTGGCCGCGGCCTTGGTGGCGGCAGCGGCGGCCTCGGTCACGGAGGCCGCGGCAGCCGCGCCGCTGGCGCCGCTGCCCGGCCGCGTGACGAAGCCGGCGCCGGCTGCCGACGTGTTGGGCGCGGTGCGCTGCGACTCGCTCGATGTCGACGGCGTCACAACGGCCTTCTGCTTGGGGATCTGCGAGGGGCGTTACCTCGGTCTGCCCGGCGGCTTCGATGTGGACGACATGCTGGTGTGTGTGTGAATATGGGCGGGGGAGATGCGCGCGCGCGTGCGGCGCGCTAGGCGCTTGGTGCGCGCGCACAGAGGCCTTGTGCTGGGCCATGGGCATGGTTACAATGTATCGTTGTGGGGTGCATGCGTGAATGATGCCCGAATTCGTCGCGACCGTTGGGCATCTCTGTGACACCAGCTGCATGTGCAGTCCCTGATGTAACCCTTTGCTGGGCCTCGGTGTGAGCCTTCGAAAAGCGCCACTTCGAGCGTTCACGAAGACGCGTTTTTTTCCCTCATCCTCCTGCGCTTTCCGCAAGTGATTTCTGTATCCATGCCGGCCACGGCCTTCGAGGTGAGCAGCCTGGAGTCGATACTCAAGAAGGGCATCTATGCAAAGGCGAAGAAGGGCGTCACCGAAGAACGAACACTCAAGGAGGCCTTCAAGGCCTTTGATGCCAACGGCAGTGGCAGGGTGTCGTTCAAAGAGTTTGTATGCGCCCTCGAGCGCTTTGGGCTTCAGGTGACGTCCGAGCTGATGCCCGGCCGGAGCTCAGGAGGCGTACGCGGGGACGTTATGCGCGCGCTCTTCGACCGCTACAACACCGACGGCTCAGAAAGCCTCTCATACGAGGAGTTTATAGTGGGACTCTATCAAGTCCGCGGCGGCGGTGGCAGGACTCCATCAAGTTGGGACGCAGCAAATGGGGGTGCTAATCCGTGGTTGCCTACGCTCGCTGGCAGTGAGAGCTTGAGTGAGAGCTTCAGCCGTCCCAACTCAGCCATCCCTGCAGCGCGCGTGCGCTCTATCGCCAATTGGGAACACCCGATTCCAGAGAGCAAATTGATGAGGACGCCGCATGCTACAAAAACAGGCCATTCATAAAATAGATGCGTTACAGGAATTCAGCAGTTCGTCAATGCAGTTCGTAAATGCTTAGTAGATCCCGAGCCGGCGCCATGGCCGGCGCCAGGACTTTAAGTGTTTAACAGTTTGACACTATACTCGACTCAGAGACAGAGTATGTCATTCTCGGTCTATACACAGCCGGCATTCTTATCCTACTCCATGCGCGTACTGGGGATGAGGCTCTGAGCACGTTCATGTTCGTGGTGCAGACTTCGAAGACGTGTGAAAGCTGAGAGGTCCCATCGCGGATCGCGACAAGAGTCCTGTCACAGACTTCACTCCTCCCCGTTTTCCCTCAGCCCGGCGCGGGCGTTTGTTGCCCCCATTCACAATGAGAAAAGAGGGTCTGACGCGGCACAAGGCCCTGAGGGCTGCACAGCTTGCCCCGAGAGGAGTCTGAGGCAATGAGCAGCAGCAACAATGGCGGCAAGCGCCCGGGAAGCTGGGACGGCCCGCCCGCGCAGGCGCCCCCGAACCGCAAGCGGCGCGGCCCGGAGCTCGAGCCGGGCGAGCTCGAGCCAGGGGAGATCGAGCCTGCAGGGTACAGCGGCGGCGGCAGCCGTGGTGGGCCTGCGCCTGGTCGCGGTGGTGGGCCACCGCCAGGACCGCCAGCAGGCGGCTTTGGCGGCAGCCGCTTCGAGCTGGGTCCTCCATTTGCAAACGAGCGACCGCGCATCGGCGGCCCGCCGCCGCCGCGTGAGGATGGTCCGCCGATGAGAGGAGGGCGCGGCCCGCCGCCGGGTCCGACTGGCGGCAAGGGCGGCGGCAAGGGCGGCGGCAAGGGCGGCTACGGCGGCCCGCCCCAGCGAGGGCCCGAAGACTGGGACGCGCCGCCCATGGGCGGAGGCAAGGGCGGCGGCGGCGGCCGTGGCCCGCCTCGCGCTGATCTGCCGCCATGGGAGGGGCCGCCGCTGGCACGCATGCCGTCGCAGGGTGGCGGCGGCAAGGGCGACGGGCCGCCGCTGGGCCGCGAGCCCGGCGGCGGCGGGGGCGGCATGCCCGCGCTCAACCGCGAACCGAGCAGCGGCGGCAAGGGTGACGGTGTGCCGTCGGGGCGAGGCGGGCGGGTCCCCGCAGCGCTTCCGATGGGGGCGGATGCCCGTGCTGGCGGTGCTGGCGGCGGTGGCGGCGGCGGTGGCGGTGGCGGTGGCGGCCCGCCGCCGCCGCCGTCTCGGCCTGGTGGCGGTGGCGGAGGAGGGGGTGGTGGAGGTGCTGGCGGTGGAGGTGCTGGAGGCGGTGGCGGCGGATGGGCGCGTGGTGGCGAGACTTGGGGGCCGTCGCCTCGGGGGGGGCCTTCGCCTCCGCCCGGGCCCTCGCCATCTCCCGCCTATCGCGGACCGCCGCCGCCGCCGCCGGCGGCGCGCGGGGGTGGGGGCGCAGGGCCACCGCCGCCGCCTCCACCGCCAAGTGTGGCTGGCGCGGGCGCTGTCAGCCGCGGCCCGCCGCCGCCGCCGCCGCCGCCGTCGCAGGCGGCACCCCTCCGTGATACCCTCCGAGATAGCATGCCGCCCTCGCAGGCGGCACCTCGCGACGCGCCGCCGCCCCGCGAGCGAGGACCGCCGCCCAGCCGGCGCGACGAGCGTGGCGGCGCTGAGTACGAGTGGCCTCCGCTGGGCTTACCGCTGGGCTCGCTGGGACGGGAGGGCGGCGGCGGCCGCGCCGACCCCCCCCCTCGCGCCGACCCTCCCCCTCGCGCCGACGCCCCCCCTCGCGGGCGCACGAGTGGTGGCGGCGCCGTCGCGGGCATGAGCGGGGGGCCACCGGCGCAGGGCACGGGCGGTAGCATGGGCGGTAGCATGGGCGGTAGCATGGGCGGTGGCATGGGCGGTGGCATGGGTGGTGGCATGTGCGGCGGCATGGGCGGCGCGCCTCCCTCACGGGATCGCGAGCCACGCGCACGGGATGGGGGGGCGACCACCTCCCGCGACGCCAACCTTGCGGTGCGCGGCGACATGCCAGCTCGCGACATGCCGGCTCGCGACATGCCGCCCCGCAATGTGCCTCCGCGTGACATGCCTCCGCGTGACATGCCTGCGGGCCGCTCGCCCGGCGGCCGGGGGGGACCGCCGCCTCTGCCACTCGGGGTGGGGGGCGGGGTGGGGGGCGGTGCTTGGGATGGCCCCGCGCCGCCCATATTCGGTGCTCAACTCGGCGCTTGCGATGGTCCCTTGCCCTCCGGCCTTGCCCTCACCGGCCCATCGCCCATCGCCAGCAGTGCCATCGCCAGCAGTGGCAGCAGCTTTGGGATCGACGTAACGGCGGCGAGCGCCATGCCGAGCGCCATGCCGAGCGCCATGCCGAGCTTTCGGATCGACGTGACGGCGGCGAGCGCGGCGCCTGCGGCCGGCGGCTCGACCTCGTCGGTCGTACCTCCATCCACCTCCCCCATGCGCGACGATGGCAAGGCGAGTGATGGGCGGCGCAAGCTTGGATGGGGCAAGGGTCTCGCCGCCCGTGGCCTCGTCGCCAAGGCGCCCACCACCCCTGGCATCGACGAGCCGTCCACCCCTGCCGTGGGCACGGGCGAGGCGGCGGAGGAGATGCCTTTGGCCGTTACGCCCTCGGCCGTTGCGGGCGCGGTCGACGCGGGAGGGGACGAGGCGACGCCCGCTGCTGCCGCCGGCGCCACGCCGATGGCGCCGGCGGAGGGCGCGGACGACGCGATGGAGGTGGACGGTGCCGGCGCCGTTGGCACGCTCGAGACGGCGCTCGAGATGGCGCTCGGCACGGCGCCCGCGAGCTCCGTGGGACTCTCGAGCCTGTCGATGCAGGCGCACGCGTCACGCCTCGCGTCGGCCACCTCGGACGCGAGCGGCGGGAGCAGCGCCGTGCCGAGCAGCGCCGTGCCGAGCAGCGCCGTGCCGCATGGCAGCCGCGTTGGCTTCGAGATGATGAGCCGCGAGATAAGCCGCGAGATGAGCCGCGAGATGAGCCGCGAGATGAGCCGCGATCCGTCGTACAGCGCCCTCGGCAGCCTCGGCAGCTTCGGTAGCCTGAGCAACCTTGGAGGAGGGCCGCCGGCACCCCTGCCGCCGCCACCCCTGCCGCCGTTCTCGCACCCGTTCGGCACCCCCGAGGGGCACTCGCTCAACACGGCGCTCTTTCTCGACACGGCGGGGGCGGCCGAGCGGTCAGGAGCGTTGGCGGGCATGCTGTCGCCCTTTGATGCGTTCGCGAGTCTGCCGACGCCCCTCGATCCTGTCGCGCCGCCGCCGTCGGCCGCGGCCGCGGCCGCCGCGTGCCCCTCCGCGCGGCTGCAGCCCGCCCATGCGTCGCAGTCGTCCGTGCCGCCGCCGTTCCTGCCGCCGCCGCCGCCCTCGGCATCCTCCGCAACCGCAGCACTGCTCGCGCCGCCGCCGCCGCCGCTCGCGCCGCCCCGTCGCCCGGCGGGCCCGTCGCGTGAGGAGTTGCTGCTCCAGATCACGGAGCTCGAGGAGGCTGAGGAAGAGCTCGAGGCGCAGATCGAGGAGGCTGAGAACCTGCGGGCCGAGTCGCGTCGCCAGGCGGAGGCGGACGCGGCGCGCCTCGCCGCACACGCCGCACGCACCTCCTCCTCCCCACACGTCAACTCGCCGGGCGGCGCCGCTATCGAATCGCTCATGAGCGGCCGAGCCACCGCCCACGACGGCGCGCGCCCGCGGCTGGGCGATCTCGTCGAGCTCGTCTTCGCTCTCAACGCCCAGCGCGCGGAGCAGGCGCGTGCCGCCATCCTCGCGCCGAGTGGCATACCACCTGAGGCTCAGCGCGAGGCGGTCGCCGGGGTGGCGGCGCAGGAGCAGCCCGTGTACGCGCACAACCTGGCGCGTCGCGAGCGAATGAATGGGCTCTTGCGCCCGCTGATCGCACAGCGTGTGCACGAGTACAGCGCGCTCGCCGCCTCGCTGCGCGAGCAGTACAACAAGCTGCAGGCGGCATGGGACGGATCTCTCTCGAAGCGCGAGCGCGAGCGCGACGCGCGCCTCGAGCGGCGGCAGCAAAAGGAGGAGGAGGACGCGCGCGCGGCCGCGACCAAGGGCGGCAAGGAGGGGGCGGGCGGCGCGCGCGGCGGCGGCTCGCGCCGCGGCACGCTCGGCTCGTCGGACGCGGTGCGTTCAGAGGAGGAGATGAATGCCGTCATCGCGCAGCTCGCCGCGGCCGAGAAGCGCGAGAAGAGCGATGAGTGGATCGCCAACCAGTGCGCACGCGTGACGCCCATGCTGCTCGAGCCGCTCGCCAAGGCGCTCCCGCGCTTTGCGAGCCGCTCGCACCTCGTCGACGACGCGAAGCTCGAGGAGAAGCGGCGCAACGCGCTCGTCGTGTGGACCGCCGCTGAGCGCAAGACCTTTGCCGAGCGCTGGGTGCAGTACCCCAAGAACTTCCGCAAGCTCGCAACGTACTTCGAGTTCAAGACGGTGGGCGACTGCGTCGCCTTCTACTACCGAGAGAAGCACGAGCTTGAGCTCAAGAAGATGATCAAAAAGGGGCGCGTCAAGGGCGGCTATGGCTCGGGCACGCCCTCGGCTCGCCCGCCGCCCGCCGCGCGCTCCGCCTCTGCTAACCTGCCGCGCCACGTGCTCGAGCTGTACGAGGACATGGTCGTGCCTACCAACCGAGAGGGCATGCGCGCGCGCCCGCGCCACATCTGCTACAAGGAAGGCGGCGTCGCGAGCGCTGCGAGCGATGGCGCCGAGGGTGGGGCCGCTGGTGCTGACGGCGGTGGCGCGTCCGCGGCGGCGTCCGTTGCGTCGCAACCACCGGCCTCGTCCGCGCCCGCGTCTGGCGCACCCCCCGCCGCCGCGCCGGCAGGTCCGTCGGCCCCGCTCGCGTCATCGTCGGCGTCAGCCTCGGCGGCCGCCGGCGGCGGCGGCGGCACCACCAACCGCTGGTCGGAGGCGGAGCGCGGGCGGCTCGCCGAGGGCGTCAGCATGCATGGCCTGGGCGAGTGGGGCAAGGTGGCCCAGCATGTCGGCACCAAGACGGCCACCCAGTGCAAAAACTACTTTGCCAACTACCGCGACCGGCTGCCGATGCAAGATCGGCTGCCGCCGCCTCCCGCGAGCAACGACGTCGCGGACAAGGGCAAGGCGGGCGCCAAACGCGACGCCTCGGCCGTCGGTGCCGCCGGGCCGCCCGCCAAGGCACCCAAGATGGCGCCCAAGGGCAGCGCGGGTGCCAAAAAGGGAACCACGAGCACTACCAAGGCGCCTGCCGCGAGCGCCGCCGCCGCCGTGCAGTCGGCAGCCGCAGCCAAGGGCGCTGGAACGTCGGCGGCGGCGGCGGCGGCGGCGGCGGTGATGGCGGCGGCGGCGGCGGCGGCGGCGGTGGGTGGCAACGCAGCCGGCGCGCCCGCGGCGGCTCTCGTGGCCGCCGCTGCGGCCGCCGCGGCCGCGGCCCATGCCGCCGCGTCGGCGAGTAGCAGCAGCGCGGCTCCCAAGGGAGCGGCGGCGGTCGCGGCCGTCGCGGCGGCCGTCGCGGCGCACGCGAAGGCGGTGGCGCCCAAGGGCGGAGGGATGCCTCAACCGGCGGGGGTGGCGAGTGTGCCCGTGGCCTCGTCGGGGCTCGTGCAGAGGCCTGCGGACATCTCTGGCGCGGGTGCCGCGTCGGCGGGGGTGGCGGCGTCGGCGACTGCTGCGGCCGGCGGCGGCGAGGCGGTGGTGGCGGGAGCTGGTTTGAGCGCGGTGTCCGCAGCTGCTGCAGAGGCTGCCGACGGGGGCACCGCGCGTGCTGCCGAGAGTGGCGCGCCTGCTGAGGCGGCGGGTGCGGCGGCTGATGCAGAGGCGCCGGCGCCGCCGGCGCCGGCGGAGGAAGGGTCGTCGGAGATGGCGGACGAGTCCGTCGCGGACGAGGGCGAGGAAGAGGAGGAGGGCGAGGAGGAGGAGGCGGCCGAGGAGGATGAGGACGAGGGCGAGGAGCTGCCCAATATGGATGAGGACGAGGGCGAGGAGCTGCCCAATATGGATGAGGATGAGGGCGAGGAGCAGTACGACGAGAGTGAGCTCGATGGGTCGGAGATTCGATCCGAGATGGCCGGTCGCTCGGCGGTGCCGTCGGAGTTGGGCGAGGCGCAAGCCATCGAGGACGATGCCGAGGCCGACGGCAGCGCCGCGGATGCCGTGGCGGAGGAGGGCGCCGTGGTGAGCACTCGCATGCCAAGTAAGGAGCTCGAAGAGGAGGGCGCCGAGGCAGCGGTGGGGCCATCGAGCGCCGCGGAGCTGATGGAGGCAAGGGAGGCGATCCATGAAGCGGACGAGGAGGCAGACGCGCGCGACGCGCTGGATGCGCCTGGCGCCGCATTAGAGGGGACCGAGGAGGACCAGCCCGAGGAGGAGGGGCCCGAGGAGGAAGAGGGTGAGGGCCCGGGCGAGGGGGGCGCGGGCGAGGGCGCGGAGTCGTCAGCGTCGGGCGAGTATGCATCAGCACCGCCCGTTGCACCGTCCGCCGACGTATCACCAGCGGCCGAGCACCAAGCAGATGGCGAGCACCAAGCACATGGCGAGGATGGCGAGCAGGCCGAGGAGGTGGCGCCGGAGGCGGTGGCGGCGGCGGCGGCGGCGGCGGAGGAGGAGGAGGAGGAGGAGGCGGAGGCGCAGGAGGAGAAGGCGCAGCAGGAGGAGGCGGAGGAGGAGGCGCAGTTGGATGAGGTGCGGCAGGATGAGGCTGTGGATACCATGGACGCGGATGAGGCGCGGGAAGAGGCGCAGGAGGAAGCGCAGGAGGAGGAGGCGCAGGAGGAGGAGGCGGAGGAGGAGGAGGCGGAGGAGGCGGAGGAGGAGGCACCCCCGCCAGAGGATGTGGTGCCAGCGGAGGCTGCCGCCGCCGAGCCTGCGCCCATTGAGACAGCGCCCATGGAGACAGCGCCCATGGAGACATACAGTGCGCACGCCGTGGAGCAGGAGGAAGGCGAGGGCGAGGGCGAGGTTGAAGGCGAGGGCGAGGTTGAGGGCGAGGTCGAAGGCGAGGAGTCGTCGGGCGACAAGGCAGCGGCCGGCCCGGAGGACGTGATGGAAATCGACAGCGACCCCAGCGCCAGCGCCAATGAGCCCGCGCAGTAAATAGACTGGCTGAACGGAGTGGACCCGACATGTCGCACACGTCTTAGGGTGCGCCGGAGTGTGAGGTGAGGAAGAAAGCGAAGGGCGTCTGCTTGTTGCCATGTAGCATGTCACGCAGCTCGGGCGGTTGATGAAGATCGGATGGAGATGCAGCCGTAGATCCCCCCCGTTTGCGTTTAAGATTATCTGCGCTCCCGACGCGGCACGGCACAAGCTGAAAGAGGGGCGCCACCTTTTGGGGGGGCGGGGGGGGTGCGGGGCCGGCGTATGGCTATCGTATTGGAGGTGTATGCTGTTAACACGACATCGCGAGTATGCTGTATGGGCCGACAGGGGGGAGGGCGGGGAGCGGCATTCTTTAAGCTTTTTCCCAGCTTAAGGTATAGTCCGCTCGCAATTTGCACGATCACCCTAAGAGGAACTCCCCAACACGCAACAGGACACTCATGGCCGCGGAGCGGCTGCGGAGCACTTATCTGTCTCCGTCGGTTCAAAACACCGGGGGAGCCGGAACGCCTGTTGAGTGTTGTAAGACGAGAAGTTTTCTCATCCTGGGATCCTCTCGCACGCTCCAGGCCCTCCTTTCTCATTGTGAAGGGGGCTCCCACGCGGAGCGTGAGAGTCCGGCGTGCATGGCTTATCTTTGGCTCCCCTGTGGGGAAAACGTAGAACAGACCTTTTAAGGAACGCGTCGCTCACGAATGTCGTACTGTACAGCTTTCTCCTCGCGCTCATGACGGTCTCCACTCGACTCGATCCGCTCCCCGATAATGCCACTCAGGCCCGTTTTTCATCCCTGCAGCGCGACAACTCGTCGCTTGCTGCGGCAGCAGCCACGGTAAGCAGCGGCGCTTTCATCGCCGATTTCATAGCCCATGGCACTCAGTGGACGCGTGAGGCTGCGATGGGGCTTACCTCTCACAACTGCTCTCTCGATGGCATGAAGCAAAGCCACTGGGCGAAGCAGCGTGCCACCGTGTGGTATTTCATCGACCCGGCCATTCGATTCATCGAGGAGCTCGTGGCCTTCAATGCGTTCAACCGCGACAAGGACGGCGCGCTCTCCATCCTCGTAGTTTTGAATTGGTTCCTCACTAATCCTTGCCTCTGGCTTTTCGTGGTATTCTCCGCTGTGCTTTTCTTCATCACCTCGTGCACCAAGATCCTCAGGCTCGTCGCCAGGGCCGCCAACCGTGGGTGGAAGAAGACGGAAGTTGTGCTGCTGGCGGCCGGAGCGGCGACGGAGGGAGAGGCGGCGTCGGCAGAGGTGGTGTCGGCAGGGGCGGTGGCCGAGCCGACGAACGTCGAGATCATCTCCATTGTTGACGTGATTGAGCTGGCGGCAGGAGAGCGACTGGCGGGGATTTTGCGCGTCCGAGGCGGCATGGGTGCGGGTGCCTCTGCTTTGACCGACGAGAGCCCAGACGCGGACATCAAGGCTGCCTACGAAGGTGCATCGGCGCAGGAGCGGTCGGTGTTTCTCGTCGATGTGGGCGAACAACACAAGAGGAAGCTAGTGAGTCTCGGCCTTGACGTGCCGGAGGCAGCTCCATCTGGCCCCTTCGCCGATCGCCCATCGCACGCACCGCTTTCAAAGAAGAGGGCGTCCGTGCAGCTGAGCGAGCACAAGGCGCTCCCGCTGCTTGTGGCGCTCGACAAGCCGCTCGTCGACGCGCTCCGCTCGAGCGCCGTCAAGCTCATCGACGCCGACCGCATCCGCGACGGCACCATCACGAAGATCATGCGCCGGCAGGACCTCGAACGCCTCGAGCGCGAGCGTGGAGTGCGGCTCTTCTTGTCGCCCGAGCGCTCGATCGAGGTGCACGGCAGCTACGAGCGCGAGATCGCCTCGCTGACGTACGGCTGGGACACCCCCGATGGCGACGACCCGACGGGCGAGTACCTGGCCGCGGTCCGCCGGTACCTGCTGAGCGCCTTGGGCGAGCACGTGAGAGGCGTCTTCTGGGACTGCCCCTGCCTGCCGCAGGAGCCGCGCAGCGCGAGCGAAGAGGCGGTGTTCGGCGAGGCGCTCGGCGTGATGGCGCTCACGTACGCGTCGGTGCTCTCGACGACGGTGATCCGGCACACCCGAGTCCCTGCCCGCCCCGCGTCTCTCGACGGGGTGGTCGTGGTTTACGGCGCCGCGGTGACCGAGCAAGACGTGCGCAGCGGGCTCGCCAACCACGGCGCGCTCGCAAGCGTGTCGCGCGACGAGAAGGTCGACCGGTGGCGCGCGCGGTTCCAGAGCCACGCCGAGGCCGAGCGCGCGGCGGCCAGAGATCAGTCGATTGTCAACGGCGCGACGCGCCTGCAGACGCTCCACGTCCCGCGCCCGTATGGCGCGCGCGGATGGTGCTGCGAGGAGACCGGCGTGGCCACCGAAGGGGTCGCGCAGAGTGCCTACTTTCCGAAGATCAAGGCGATCCTCGACCGGCTGCCGCCCAAGTTGGTCGACATTGACGGCGCGGCGCCCGAGGCGGCGCGCGAGCAGTACGGCGGGAGCGAGGGCGGGGCGCCTCGCATCGAGCGCGTGCGCTCGAGCATCCGGTCGGCGGCCTTTTCGAGCGAGGCCGACCGTGCGACGGTCGTGAATCTGTTCGATAACTACATCACCTTGATTGGCAACGCGATGGCGCGCTCGGGCGAGGGGATGGCCGGCGAGTACGTCGGCGAGAGGAATGCGGCCGGGGAGAGGGAGGGGCGCGGCAAGGTGGTGTACGCCAACGGCGACGTCTACGAGGGCGAGTACAAGGCTGGCAAGATGGAGGGGCGCGGCATCTACCGGTCTGCCAGCGGCGACGTCTACGAGGGCGAGTTCAAGGCTGACAAGAAGGAGGGGCGCGGCATCTACCAGTATGCCGACGGCAGCGTCTACGAGGGCGAGTACAAGGCTGACGAGTTCGAGGGGCGCGGCATCGAGCGGTCTGCCAACGGCGACGTCTACGAGGGCGAGTGGAAGGCTGGCGAGAGGAAGGGGCGCGGCATCTACCGATTTGCCAACGGCCACGTCTACGAGGGCGAGTTCAAGGCTGGCAAGAGCGAGGGGCGCGGCATCTCCCGGTATGCCGACGGCAACGTCTACGAGGGCGAGTGGAAGGCTGGCAAGAAGGAAGGGCAGTGCATCTACCGGTATGCCAACGGCGACGTCTACGAGGGCGAGTTCAAGGCTGACAAGATGGAGGGGCGCGGCATCATCCGGTATGCCAACGGCAACGTCTACGAGGGCGAGTGGAAGGCTGGCAAGAAGGAGGGGCGCGGCATCTACCGGTCTGCCAGCGGCGACGTCTACGAGGGCGAGCACAAGGCTGGCAATAAGGAGGGGCGCGGCAAGTACGTGTTCGCCAACGGCGACGTCTACGAGGGCGAGTACAAGGCTGGCAATAAGGAGGGGCGCGGCATCTACCAGTATGCCAACGGCGCCGTCTACGAGGGCGAGTTCAAGGCTGGCGAGTTCGAGGGGCGCGGCATCTACTGGTATGCCGACGGCGCCGTCTACGAGGGCGAGCACAAGGCTGGCGAGAAGGAGGGGCAAGGGATGTACCTGTATGCCGACGGCCGCATCAAGGTGGGGTTCTACAAGGCAGGCATAAATGTGGGTGAGGGCGTAAGGTGGATGGCCGATGGGCGGAGCGCATGCCAGCTGCAGGACGGCAAGGTTGTGAAGAAAGAGATCTCGCCCCAGGAGGCCAAGCGCTGCGTCGAGCGCCTCGGGCTGCCGATGCCCGTCCGCCAGAAGGGCAAGTGGGTGGCCGGCCAGCGGGGCTGACCGCAGCGTGGTTCGGGCTCTGCCTGCCTCTGCTTTGACCCCACCTTGAAGTGGCCACTGGCATGCAGGTAGGGTTAGGGTTAGGGTTAGGGTTAGGGTTAGGGTTAGGGTCATTTCTTCTCTCATTCTCCTCTTTTGAGACCCCTAACCCTAACGTCCTCTCCCGTGAGCATCCATGCTTCCTTACTTCCGTAAGGAACACGGGAGAGGCGAGCTAGCCAAACACCCACCCTAAACCCCTACGTAGCCGCTGGTTTCGAGACCTGAAAATGCAATCCTGAGGAGTTAGGTCGAAAAAACGCTGTTTTGAGCGGCAGTTGACCTTTGTTGACCTCAACCGAGGACCGGCGCCACTGGTCACCATTGGTCACCCCTGGTCGCCCGTGTGCGCCCATTGAAGCCAGAACCCCCTGGCACCTTCTGGCACCCTCTGGTACCTATGGGCGCGCATGGGCGCGCATGGGCGACCGCTGGCGTGTACCGACGTATGAGCGCCCATCGTACCGAGGACCGGCGCCACTGGTCACCACTGGTTGCCAGTGAGCGCCCGTGTGCGCCCATTGAAGCCAGAACCCCCTGGCACCTTCTGGCACCCTCTGGTACCCATGGGCGCTCATGGGCGCTCATGGGCGCGCATGGGCGACCGCTGGCGTGTACCGACGTATGAGCGCCCAACGTACCGAGGACCGGCGCCCCTGGTCACCACTGGTTGCCAGTGAGCGCCCGTGTGCGCCCATTGAAGCCAGAACCCCCTGGCACCTTCTGGCACCCTCTGGTACCGATGGGCGCTCATGGGCGCTCATGGGCGCACATGGGCGACCGCTGGCGTGTACCGACGTATGAGGTTAGGGTTAGGGTTAGGGTTAGGGTTAGGGTTAGGGTTAGGGTTAGGGTTAGGGTTAGGGTTAGGGTTAGGGTTAGGGTTAGGGTTAGGGTTAGGGTTAGGGTTAGGGTTAGGGTTAGGGTTAGGGGTAGGGTT
>Ga0210243_100843_pt1 | contig 25313 bp, 4 predicted proteins | sample ChrtobMeP5a_32mM_FD_155461 | JGI IMG/M metagenome (GOLD analysis project Ga0210243, IMG submission 155461) | Chrysochromulina tobin associated microbial communities from unialgal haptophyte culture, Seattle, Washington, United States - P5a_32mM | ecosystem: Host-associated > Algae > Haptophytes >...
CGTTTTCTCCGCTGCTGCTTCCTCCGCCGCCGCCCTCTCTGCCGCAGTCTCAGCCGCAGCCGCAGCCGCCGCAGCCTCTGCCGCAGCCTTCTCGGCCGCCGCTCGCTCGACCGCCGCCTTCTCCGCTGCTGCTTTCGCCGCCGCCGCCTTCGCCGCTGCTGCCTTCGCCACCGCCGCCTTCTCGGCCACCGCCTTCTGGTGAGCGAGCTGCTCGGGGTCGACGACTATCTGATCATGCGCCACCTCCACCACTTCGAGGCTGTCGAAGAGCGTTGGTTTCTGTGTGCAGTCACGAGCCGCCCAGCTTTCGCATTCGCTCATGTCGCGCAGCCACACGTCGGCACCATTGGGCCCGCTACCGTCGCCGCGGGCAAACCGTCCATCGTTGATAGCAAAGGTGACCTCCCTCCAGCGCGACGTGCCTTTGGTGTCGACCACCCATCCCCGGGGGCCGTCCAAGGCGTCGTATCCCACATAGAACTTGCCAACGGAGTTGTCGAGGAACACGAGGCGCAGAGTCAGGTGAGCTCGTTGTGCGGTCAGCGGCAGCCCACCCCACAGCCCCTGGTCCAGCACCATCTCGATAGTCGATTGCGGGTGCGCAAAGCCCCGCGAGTAGCGGCCATACATTTGGTCCTTGGGGCCCTGCCACCAGTAGCCCACGCTTCCGGAGCTGTTGTCGCGGCGTTGCATGAACATGCCGTAGTCGCTCCGCCAAACGTCCACGTTGACGTCGTTGGTGCCGTTGCCGTAAGCTAGGGCCAGCTTTCCATCGTCGGTGGCCTCGTCGATCTCGAGGCGGCAGCCATTCGTTGCGAAGGAGTCACAGATGAAACGTTGACGATTCGCAAGCAACGCTTGGCTCGTAGGCGACTGCGAAGTGCGCAAGGACATCGTTTGCCAGCCTTTGGGTAGCGCGCCGAACTCCGCCTCTGGGAAGCGCTCCGCGTCGAGCGTGTCGAGGCCGTCACGGAAGCCGATCCAAGCCCCCGGAGACTGCCAGCCCCAGCGGACACCACTGTAGCGATTCAGAAACCTCCACACGCCTTCAAAGTCAGTTTCCGTCAGCTGCTGCTTTGCAGCTGTGAGCGGAATGTTCCAGTAGTCGATGCGAGCAGTGAGCGCCCACATGGCTACAGCATACAAGTGCCAGTTCTGCATGAGGCAGCTTGGCGCGACTGGCTCCGCGCCCAGCTGTCCGCGGCTGCCCTCCTCGCCAGTCCAGCACCAGAACTTGTTCAGGTCGGCACGGGCGCGCACGGGTCCATCCTCAGACACCCTGAAAGTGTTGAGGAGTGAGTGGGCGACGCGCGTGCGTTCGCCTGACACCCCGGCGCCTTCGCCCTCTTTGCTGCGCATCAGCCACGTGCCGGGCACATGAGCATCGAGCCACTCATTGGTAAACAGCTGCGCTTCTTGCATCCGCTTGGCAGACTGGCCGGCACTATTCATTCCGTCTGCAAGATTCACCCATGTTTTCGTATCGTCGCTCGTCACCATCAGCCGCATCCCGGCGTCCTCGATATGCGACGCATAGACGTCGTTATGAAGGAACGCGGTCAGGCTCTGGGCATACTCCTCGAACGCCGGCTTCCGAGACACGATAAGACCTGTGCTGGTAGCACCGCTCGGGCACCAAAACACATCCAGTGCGTCATTGCGGGGCGGGGCGAACGCATCAAAGCCGCAGGTGCCGCACTTATCCCAGCTTGCATCCGTGGGCGTCGACAGGCCCTGCGGATCCTTCCAGACGTAGTCTGCCTCGGTTCGATCGGTGTGAAAGTAGACTGGCGTGTTCTGGATGCCTGTACCGAGAGATGCTTGCAAGTAAAGAAGCCTGAGCTGGCTGTTGATGATGCGCATATCACTGAGCTTCGCCGCGAGCGCCATGTGCGCGCGCTTGTAGCGAGCCAAGTAGGTCACATCGTGGAAATTGGGCACCGCGAACGCGGTTTCAGCGCATGCGTGGGGATCTCTCACATTCCATTCCCGATGTCCGCAGACCTCGACATACTTGGTCACATTGAACGGCGACTCAAAGAGCCATTGAGGGTAGTAGTTTGGACCCGAGAGAAAGGTGATCCCCACTGCGAACGGCATGTTCCTCTTTGTGACATCGAGCACGAGCGAGTCGAATGCGGCCCAGTTGAACTCTTCTGGCTTCGGCTCGAAGTCCGACCACCTGACGACGAGGTTGACATTGCGCCACAGCGAGCGGTTCTCGGTCTTCACGGTGCCAATAGGGTCCGTACCATACACTGAGAGCCCTGTGGCCAACCCATCCAAGGACCACGCACTGGCGTCCGACGAGGAGCTTCCATGGCACAGCGAGCCGCAGCCCTGGCACTCGAGACGTGAGCCGCAGCCAGTCGTCATGACAAGGCACGACTCTGGATCGCACGTCGAGAGGAGAGCGACCTCCGCTGTGTCTTCCTCGGCGGTGACGGACCTGACCTCGCCGCACGTCTGCGCTTGTGCAGCCGCCTTCTCCTCCGCAATATGGAGCTGTTGCTGAGCAGCCAGAGTATCAAGTCCCTGGGTCGCACCATATGGTGGTAGGATTGTTGACAATGGCTGCTCTGCAGGAGGTGGCGGCGGAGGTGGGCCACAATTGTACGCGGCTGCCTGCTCCATGAGCTTGGATTTGGTCATCGAGTTGAAGATGAGCTCACGAGATTCGCGCGAGAGAAGCTCGTTGGCTGACGAGCTGTCGAAGCTGCTCTCGGCATCCATCGGCCGGAGCTTCTTGAAGCGCCAGTTCATTCCCTCGTGGGCGGTGGCATTCCACGGTACGGGTACGCCGAGCATGCGGTCGATCAGGCAGAGCGTCTCGCGCATCAAGCTCAGGTGCCCGATGAGAGCGAGGCCCACGTCTGCAGTGGCATTCGGACAGTTGCGGAAGAGCACCTCGTTCTCTTGCCAGTCAGTATCTTCAAAGTGCGCGCAGGATTCGAGAGGATGCTCAGAATGAAGCTGCGTATACACATCCTGGATGGGGACTTTTGACCAAGCAAAGTTCAACTTGTAGAAGGCCCTGAGCTGGAAACTGTCCATCTTCGGGTCACGGCAGTTCCGGTTATTCACGCACTCTTCGGTGGCAATCGGTGCAAAGGCCGTCTCGCGTGAATGGTTTGTCAGCCAAGCCGCGCGCGCCATCTCAGGGTCCTTGTCCTTCGCAGCCCAAGTGGCGAAATTCACATATGGGCGGGCGACAGTCTTTCCGGCTTCCAGGTCGGCATGGTCGTGGCCGTGCGCCTCTGGTCCGATCATTTCGTGGAAGAACGAGACGCGATGAGCGAGGGTATCACGCATCATGAAGATGACTTCGATCTTCCTGTCAGCTAACTCGGACTGACGAATGATGTCCATAAACGAGCGCACCTGCATGTGGCTGTATGCGAGGAGAACATTTCGTCTCACAGCCACCTCAATTTCTGCCGCTCTGAAGACCGCTTCGTTGAATGCACCCGAGCGTTCAGACCCGGGCACCTTGTACTTCAGAGGGAGCTGCACAAGATAGTCGCTGAGCGTGGTTCCGCCCGTTTTCGGCACGTGGTGGAAGTAGTAGAGCGGATAATCGGACGGCAGAAACTCGGAGAAATTGGCCAGTGGCGTCTTCGGGCTTCCGATGAAGCGGGACCCGCCACCCGGGTATGTACCGTCAATCCTGTCTGAGGTGACGGTGCTGCTCCTGTATGAGAGCGGTCCAGCGCCATACTTTGGTGGACGCAGGGCCGCCTCTGTTGGCTCCTCCAAGCACCCATACTCCTCCGCAAATGCTTCGAAGGAATCCAGAGCGCGAGCGACGTAGTAGAACTCTCTCGGCTCCCTGGCGAGCATGGCTGCAACGATGTCCTCGTCGACGTTCTTGAGGAGCTTCGACGGTACGGTGCTGCTGACGCTATCCATGGCAGTCTCATACCGCATCCACGGAATCGGCAGCGAGGTCGAGTGCGCAAACACGCACAAGCTCCGGCGTACATTCTGCGCGTCTCCGACGGGACCCAGATACACGGAGGCAGTGGAGGTGATGCCGCCCTGATCTACACCGGACGCAATCGCGGACGCGTTGCGAGCTTTCCAGACATCGTCGATGGGGAGGTCGCGAAGAGTGGCGTTCAAGCCGTACATGTACTCGAGCTGAGCATCGCGTGGGTACTCGTCGCTCTGCATCCACGAATGCATCATCGCCTTCACAAACGTCGACGACGACCGTTCAGTCATCTGGCGCCGCGCGTCGTCGCTATAGAAGAGCTGGACGCGATGAGCGAGCACGTCGCGCATGAGGCCAAGGACCACGATGGGTCGGGTCGTAGCAGCGCGCACTGAGTGCACCCACGTGACGTCGTCAACCAGGCCAAATGCGATGAGCGCATGCGCCCGAGTGTCGATTGCTTCGTCGAAGCTGGCTTTGAAGACATGCTCGTCGAAAGTCGTCATCGCGCTCGAGCCGGGGACAATGTACTGCTCAGGTAGAAGCGCGAGGTACTTGGCGATCTCGTCGCCGTCGGCATGCGCCTCCCACGCGAAGCAGTAGATCGGCTGGATGAAGGTGGCGAACCCAGCGTGGATGAGACCGGCGGAAAGCTTTTCGGCGTTCGCAACTCCCATCCATCGAGAGGAGCGCGACGTGCGACCATGCTCTACATCGGCGGCGGCCAGCTCGAGCACGGTGCCGCGGCGAATGGTACGGCGAGTGAATCCATGGGGACCATAGCCAGCCCCGCGGGGAGCGCGTGGAACGCGTGAACCACCATCCTCGTCTTCACCTGCTCCGGGCTTCCTTCTCCTGTTCCCGTTCTCGTCATAAGTATAGGAGTCTTCACCGCCGGGCCGCCTTCTGCGTCCTCCACTCACATCGCCTTCTTCACCTTCTGCTCCGGGCTTCTTTCTCCGTCTAGCACCATTCTCGTCGTAAGAGTAGGAGTCCTCGTCGGGACAGGGCTTGCCTGGTTTGGGTTTGCACTTTTTCTTCCCGACACCACCTTCATCGTCGTAAGAATAGCTGTCGTCATCTCCGGCGGGACAGGGCTTGCCTGGTTTGGGTTTGCACTTTTTCTTACCGCCACCTCCTTCTTCATCTTCGTCATACGAATAGCTGTCGCCCTCTCCGTTGGGGCACGGCTTGCCTTTCTTACACTTCTTTCTTCCGCCAACACCAGTTTCCTCGTCGTAGGAATAGGAATAGCTATACGAGCCGCCCTCTCCGTTGGGACATGGCTTGCCTTTCTTACATTTCTTTCTTCCTCCACCATTCTCGTCATCGTAGGAATAGGAATAGGTGTCTCCACTGCTACGACTGGGAGTTTTCCAGCCTGCAGGAGGAGGACCTATCGCGGTTGGGTCATACTTAGAGTCGAAGTCCGGTCCAGGGATATACACGCCAGTAATTGGATCGATGCGACCGCCGGCTTGCATCTTGAGGCACACTTTATCCCAAGGCTTGCAGCAAACAGGAACGCCTTTGGAACGACATCTCGTGAAAGCCACTCCTTTCAAAATCTCATCATTGCAACACGCCTTCGCAACTCTTGCTCCTTTCACCGGCGGCGGCGGCGGCGACGAGTGACGATTCACCGCCGGCGGCGGGTGCATCACCGCCGGCGGCTCACGATCCCGATCCCGATCCCGATCCCGATCACGCGATTCCGACGGCGACGGGGGCGGCGGTGGCGGCGGCGGCGGCGGCGGCGACACCCGCCGCTGGAGTGCTGCGACGAAACTGTCCTCCTGGAGGTTCGACAACCATTCCGCGTCCAGCGTCTCCACGTACTTCGTCGAGGCAAGCTGGTATCGGGGGCGCCGATAGGCTTCAAGTTGATTACCTTTCGACCGCCGCCAGCGCCGGCGCTTCAAATCTTCAACCAGCTTGAAGGTCGCGTCGAACCTCACAGGGTTGGACACGTCATAAAAGGGTGTCTCGACGACGTGGGCCGCCGCTGCATCGACGCACTCCTGGATATGGCTCGGCATGGAACAGATCTCATAGGGGAGCGTTATCCAGTCAGAGACTCGGTCGCCGGAAAACACATTACGTCGCAGAAGGTCCGCGTCACGCTGCGCGCCGGAGTATCTGATGCAGCGCAGCATCTCGTCCAAGTCGACATCGCCTGTCACGATGCTGGACGACTGAATGGTCATCGTCGGGTCTTCGGTGATCCCGATGGCGAACTCAGTCTGCGCGAGGCAACTATCGAGAAGATTCCAACGGGTGAGCTCAACCACCTTGTATGCGTCCCAGTTGATCTTTGGCAAGTAGGCCTCGCTGCCGCCGCAGCCTCCTCCCGGCAGGGCCTCGCCATCGCAGTGCTCGCCCGCAAAGTCGCCCACAAAATACTTAGGCGCATCGCCGTTCTCGCGCCACGAATAAGCCGGCTCGCTTCCGTTCATCATCGGCTGGGCCCACGCGCGCATGAACTTGAGCATGCGGACGGGCTTGAAGCCGCACGCCTGGGTGCACGGGATGAGATCCGTTGCCATCGAGAAGACGTTCTGCTCGTACAGATTCCAGAGTGCCTGGATCCCGCCCAGGTCGGAGTAGCTGGTGCGATTGGGGTACATCGTCAGCAAGCGATCGGCCCAAGAGCAAAGCATCGCACCGTGCATGTCATGGATCGCAAACTTCTCCGCGCTCTCTTGTCTTCCCTTTATGGTGCCAGGGCACCAGATACCACGCTGCTCCACATAGCGGGGCACGTGTTCTGCAATGAAGCTCCAGAGGCAGCCGCGCTTCTGCGCGCAGACTGGGATGGCGTTCTGGACCGCCTCAAAGTGGGGCGGGATGAGACTCTCTTGTGCAAAGGCAACCGTTGGATTGCCGGTCGAGCCCGACGCGCAGACTTCGGGCGTCTCATCCAGCAAACCCAAGAACCACTCGGATCCTGCAAAAGGGTCCGCATACAAGAGCGCTCGGGTGCCTTCCTTCGACATATCGGGAGTCCTCCTGACGATGGCATGGAGGCCGATACCCTCCTCGATGGGACGAAGGCCAGTCCCTGGCATGGAGGCAAGGGACTGGTTGACGTCCGGCTTGGACATCGTGAGCGGCTGCTTGGCCACAAAGTACTCCTGCACGTCATCGAATGGCCTGTAGAGCTCGAGGTCCATCTCGGACATTGGGTCGAACGGCTTGTTGCGCCCGGACCAGTGGAGCACGGTCGCCTCTCCAAGCAACTTCGACGCGACCAGGTTGTTCAATTTCAAGTCGGCCTTTGAGATGTACCCGAGGCCGTCCACGAAGGCCGGGTCGCCCACAACGTCGTTCCAGCACTTTATCTTGTCCGCAAACGCGAAGTATGCGATCCCGAGGCCGAACGCGAGGGACGTCTCGGGGATCAGCTTGGCTTCGTAGTTGGCGCGCATGTAGTTATCGAAGACGTGAGACATGTTCTGCGCCCGCCACTCGGTCAGGTTGACGCGCGATAAGCCGAAGTTCCAGCGCGGCTGATCGGCGGGGATGAGTTCTTTGCCGTTGAACTTCAGGCTCCAGCGCAGCACCGTGTCCGCAAACTCGTCCTTCTGGCACATGCGGTTCCCGCTCTCTGATGCCGTCATCGCACACCCACTGTATCCGTGTGCCTTGTCCTTGCCCAGATACGTGGCCGGGTAGTCCAACCAGCCCTTTCCATTGTAGTACGGCTCGTTGCGCATGCAGTCCTCGGCCCACAGCCATCCGTTGCACGTCGCGGCGATGACAGGACCATCACCCATCGGTACCTCGAGCGTGGAGATGGACTTCTGAACGACGATGTCGTCGTCACATAAGAAGAGGGCATCGAGCTCTCTGAAGGGCGCGAGATACGGCAGGTAGAAGCGAATCAGGTTGAACGGGTCATGGTGCATGTTGTCATAGTCCCACGGCTCCGGATGGAGCACGGTCCGCGGCTGATGGTCCTGGTCCTGGTCAGCGCCCAGCGAGCCGAACTGTGGCCACTTCCAGACTGGAGAGACGCCGTCACTCTCGAGCAGCGCCGTCGCCTCATCGATACCCATCACACTGATCGTCTGCTTCGGCACTTGCGGCTGGAGCGCGGCGTTGAGCCGCTGGAGCAGAGACACGCTGCCTCTCGCTTCCCGCTGCATATCGCCGATGAGCCAGACGTCGATGTCGCTCTCTGGGCTGTTCTTGAAGAGAGAGCCGATGGCGACCACGACAGCTTCGAAACGATCGGACATGACGACGATGGTGGTCCGCTCCTTGCCGGTCGGCGAGTTGAGGATTGTCTTGTGCCCCGAGGTCGGCATGCTCCAGGTCGGCGCATTGGCCGTGGTCGGTGTCTTGACTTCGGTAACGGCCGGTGTGGCCGGCTGGGCCATGCTCGGGGCATAGGCCGCGGTCGGTGTCTTGTAGGTCTTGTCCTCCGGAAGTGGCTTTGTCGAGGTTGGGCCGGAGCCGGGAGCGAAGGCGTGCCCGGGGCAGCCACATGACGCCGCGCACTTTGAGTGCATGTACACTGGAATGCGATCGCATTGGCCCTGTGCGGCCCACGAGGAACATGTCGCAGCGGTGTCGATGCACCCGCCTGTAGTTGCCGGCGCGGTCGGGATGGCCGTAGTCGGTGGCGTGTGGTATGTCGTGGCCGGCGCGGTCGGCTTGGGCGAAGTCGGCACATTGACTGCCGGAGTGTGGATCTCGGCTGATATCGGCGGGGTCTGCTGGAAGTACCACGGTGTTTTGCGGGCCGGAGCGGTAGGCTGGGTCGTGGTCGGCGCGGTGGGCTGGATGGAGGTCGGCGAATCCACCGTAGACGTGACAGTGTATCCTGCAACCGAGGAGGCCATGCACGCCAAAGCGAAAACAGACGCACGCCGAGCATGGCTGCTGACACTCTGAAAGTGTCGCACTCGTCGTCGATCGTTGAAGCTCGTTGAAGTCCCTGCGCTCACCAAGTCGGCCATACGATTCTCGACCATGCGCCTGAAGCTCTGTGTCCCTTATTTGGAAGTGTATCCGCAAAAGGAAATCCTGGTGAACGAAAAATGGGCTCTGACTCCTGCTCTGACTCATCTGACATATGCTGGAACTATTGCTTCGATGGAAGCAAATACTATCAACTCCTGAGTTCACCTCCCTTTCTCGCCACTGTTGCACTGTTCCGCAGTGGCCAGTGCGCAGCGCCGAGGAGAGGCCTGATTGGGGCCCCGCGCAGCCCCCACGGTCAAGCCCGGAGATCTCAGCGCCCACGAGCATGACATCGCCCACGAGCATGCCATCGCCCACGAGCATGCCATCGCCCACGAGCATGCCATCGCGCACGAGCATGCCATCGCCCACGAGCATGAAATCGGCCACGAGCATGACATCGCCCACGAGGCGCTGCGTGCCGTTGGTTCCGAATCTCACACAAACTGCGACGGGAGCTTGGTGATGCGATCGACTTCACGCAGCGTCGGCCGCAGCTCGCGCTCCTTCTCGCGGGCCCTTCCCGCCTGTTCGGCCGCAGCGTCGAATGAGACGCCGGGGGGCGCCCGGTACTCATGGATGATCCCGACCGCCTTCGCTGGAGAGGTTGCCGTGAAAGCTCCTGTGAAGGCTCCTGCGTCTGGCGAGAGCGCGCGGGCAATGTCGCGCCCGACCCGTCCGCCTTCTTTGATAGCCTGGCGCGCGATCGCGCGCATCGACGGCGGCTTCTCGCGCCGTCGTTCGACCGTCGCTTTGCCGTACCCATCCTCGAGGTGCTCACGGTGCACGCGACGCTCACGCAGCGCGTGTCGCGCGCGCTGCCAGCGCTCACGCGCGGCGGGCGAAATCTGAGCCTGGCTGCCGTCCTCGTGCGCGACGAATGCGGCGCCGCGCACGCGTGCACTACTTCTTCGGCCGCCGCCGCCGCCGAAGCTGCCGCCGTCGCCGCCGTCGCCGCCGCCGCCATCGTCCCAGCCACCGCGCTCGGCGAGGCTCGCGAGGCTCGCCTCGTCCCCGAGGAGGATGGGCAGCAACGGCCCCGGCCCCTGCTGCCGCGGGAATGAACGCCCGGCATCACCATCACCAGCGCCGCCCCCCCGACCAGGTTGCTCCTGCATGCACTTGTAGATGAGCTGCGCCAGGTTCTTCGGAGCCAAAGCCTTGAGCTCCAGATGGATCTTCTTCTGGCGCGCGGACATCGATGCGAGCTCCTCGCGCAGGTCGGCGAGTTCGGTGCGGATCGAAAAGTGAGTCTCGGTCCGCGGTGTCATTTGGCCATAAGAGGCCACCGGGGCCGCGGACCCTTGCGCGACAGCTCTCGGCGCAAGGGTCATGCGTGGGGAGACCCGGGTGGGGCCGCCCGACGGCGCGGGGATGTGGCCCGTAGCTACCGGCGGCACCGTCGGGGCCGCGGGGGGCACGTCGCCATCGCTGCCACTGCCACTGCCACCGTCGTCCGCGGCGGCGGCGGAGGGCAGCTCGATGCCCGGTCCGTGTTTCGGCCCCGTGCGCGAGCGACGGGGGTGGCAGCAATCGTGCACTCGGCCGCAGGCGCCGACGACGAACTCGTACGCGTACGAGAAGATGCCGTACTCAGGCGGCATCTCTCCGCGACGACGCTGCTTGTCCATCTCGCCGCGCACATAACTCTGCGACTCGCCGAGGATGGCAAGGAACATCGAGAGCATGATGAAGATGGCGACGAAGAGGTAGAAGAGGAAGAGGCCGAGGTTGAGGTAACCAGACGAGTTGTCGAGGATATCGTCGACGTCGAAGTCTCCAAAGAGTGCACGGGCGAGGGAGAAGAAGGAGTTGGTCTGGTCTGCAAAGTCCTCCATCACCGGCCCAAGCTGCACGTAGAACATCATCGAGAAGGAGAAGAGCGTGATCGCGAACACGAGCCCGAAGAAGAAGAGGTCGACCGCGCCATGGTAGAGCACCGCCGTCGCGAGCGCTGTCTTGGGGATGAGCACTCTCATAAACTTGATGATCTTGAGCAGCTGGATGCACACGCACAGCGAGAGGAAGAGCTTCGAGGTGCGCATGGTGTCCATCAGCTCCCAGTCGTCGCGGTAGCCCACGCGCACGCACACCTCCGAGTGGCACTCGCCCCGCGCGGCAGAGCGGAGCTCGGCGCATCGCAGCAGCGAAAAGTAAGTCAGGAAGAAGAGGCCGAAATTCGCCCAATCCATGACATTCCAAGGGTCAGTGAAGTAGTGGCCGACGCCCATGCGAAGCATCTCGAGCGCCTCGAGGCCGCAGAAGAAGGAGTTCATGACGAGCCCGATCGTGAGCCAGAAGGCAGTCTGCTGCATCTTTTCGCTCGACTCGACGCTCGTTTCCATGTCGTACGACGGAATCACGGTGCCTGTGGCCGTGGTCTCGAATAGCAGCGTCACGCGCGAGCGCACGGCAAGGAAATTGGAGCGCAGCGGCATCGTGATCGAGAGCGCGCGCGTCTGCTTGTCGATGAAGTGGGCGCGCTTGAGGTCGTTGAAGAACTCCTCGACGGCGGCGCGCACCACTCCGAGCGTTCGCCCCGTAGCCGCGTCGTTCGGGTCGCAAAGCTGGTGCAGGTGCTCCCCGTTCCATGAAAGACGTACGCAGAAATAGAGCTCGCTAGGGCGCGGCGCGCCGACCTCGCGCGTGCTGCTCCGGTTGAGCCGGAAGGCGCGAAAGTCGAGCACGCCGTCGGCGGTGCCGCGCTGCTCGGGCAGTAGCGTCGCCGAAAGGAAGGGGATCACGATCGCAACGTAGCCACTCGAGGGGAAGAGCCGGTACGAAGCTACCGCGGCCGAGCTGACGCCGCTTGGGTTGGCTCCGAGCCACTCCGCGCTGTGGTGGCGCCACGGGTGCCTGAGCGGCTCGCCTGGGTGCGTCCAGTTGAACCCAAACGGCGCCGTGTCGGCATGGCCCTTGTGGTAGCCTTGTAACTCGGGTATACAACTCTCGCTGTAGATGGCACTGAAGCACTCAGAGGCATTCATAGGTCGGACGCGCGTCTGCTTGAAGACGAGGCCCTCTGTCCAGTCGAGCACGTCGAAGGTGCTCGCGATCTCCTCGGGCGTCAGCGGGGTGCCCGCGCCGTTCTGCACCACGTCGCCGTCGGCCCACGTGTTGTCGTTACATCCCTTTGCGGCGAGGGCAGCGCTCAGGTCGGTCGAGGTCGACTCGTCCCCCCACGAGCGGAAGAAGCTCACGGCGCCGACGGTGGTCGAGCACGGGCCCAAGTTGCTGAAGAGGCCGCTGATGAGCACGTTGTTGCCCCACTCGTAGATGTCCGCCACGGTCACGATGGTATTGAAGGTGTTTTGGGAGGAGTCGTATTGGTTCTCGATGAACGTCTCCGCGATGTGCCGGTCGAAATGGAACTCTTCCTTGAGCCGAAGCGATTCGGTGATCTGTAGGAAGACGATAACGAAGGCGATGTACAGGGCCGTCTGGAAGATGATGTGGTTGAGTACGTGAAAGACCGCCTCTACAATGTAGCGCGGGCCGTTGAGGACGAGGTCCGACGCATTGCTCCGTTGTGTGGTTTCACGGCCATCGTCGCCATCCTTGTCGTCGAATGGGCCATGCGGCGCCTGCCCGAGTGGCGTGTGGGCGCGATTCCCGCCGCGCCACACTGGCGGCGACGAGTACTGGACCGGTGGCGAGCCAACCTGCACGGGCGGCGGACGGTCTCCAACCCTCGCCGTTGGCGGATGGCTCCCCAGCCCCGGTAGCGGACGGCTATTCGCCTCTTCCTGCTCTTCGGCACGTCGTCGTTCAGCTTCTCGCCTGGCCTGCTGCGCCGCAATGACGCCGGTGGCATAACATGGCATCGGTCGCGGGCCTTATTCGCGGCAAGGGCTGGTCCCTTGTTCGCGGTGAATTCCGCGCCGTCAAGCGTGCGCGTGATTACATCCCTCATCAAGGATCCCCTCCTCTCGCGGCGGCCCCCCCCGCTCTCCAATAGTAGAAACGAAAAGGCTTGGAAAACTTGCGACAAAAGAAAAGGTTACCTCAGAAACGACTGTCGCACAAACGCCGACCAGGTATACACGTGCACGTAACGTGTGACACATGATGCACGTGACACGCACGTGTGACCCGTGGGAAGAGGCGACGCGCACCGGGCGCGACCCATCCGTCAGCTCTTCAACGCTCCCAAGGCATCCTAAGATTCCCAAAGAGCCCTTGCTGGCGTTGGCCGTCGAGCGTGCCCTGCGTAGGGAAGAGGGAGGCGCTGGAGGTGCGCGTCTGCTGGTCCATCCAGTCGAGGGCCTTTGCGTCGGCAAAGAATTTGGCGTTGCGCAGCAGCCCGGCCGGGCCCTCGAGCATGTTCTCTACGACGACCTGCAGATCGGTGATCAGCACCTTCTTCGCGGCCTCGGATGCGCCGTAGACTGGATTGGCGAACTGGAGCAAGTCGGCCTTGGAGAAGAAGAGCGGCAAGGACGAGACTTGCGTGTCCTTATCTGTGGTCTGCAAACCGTCGATGCAGAAGAGCGGCGTGGCGATCACCGTCACTAGCGCGCGATCCTTCGGGATGGTCAGACCCTCGTTGACCGCGCTCTCCGCTGGTTGGAGGCGCACCGAGGTGTCGAAGACGATTTCGTCCAGCGTGATCCCAACGACACGCAGCTCGCGTGCTGCACCTGTGCCCTGTACCACTCGCTCAGCCTCACGAGGGTCCATGTAGAATGTCGACACCAGACCGTCTGACGCAGCTGGCACCAGGAAGCCGCCTTCCGTCTTGGGTGCGTTCGAACCTTCAAGCACGCGAATGCCGAATACGGGCACCTCTCGCAGCCGGGACAAGACCGTGTTGCGGGGCACCCGGTCGTTGCGGTTGGTGTTCAGAGTCAGTGGTCTGCCACCCTGATACTGCGGGCCGTTAGCCTTGCGCTTCTTTGCCATGCGCTTCTCTGCACGGCCCATTGTGACCAGCCTGCTGCGGCACTGATGAGAGCATGCCAGTGTTGCGTGGCCTCTGACACTATAGCCGGCCCTCGAACAGCCGCAAAGGGCAAGCAGAAGAAGAATTGTCCATGGCATTGTGCGCGCGCGCGCCGCCGCCGCGCGCGAAAGGAGGACGATTGTGGGCCGACGGACCAGGGTAGAGCCGAAAAAAGTGTGAAAAAGGGTGTGAAATGAGCGAATTTACGGCGCGGGGGGGTTCCCGCAGCCGCATTCGCATGTGTACCGATACTATGATGTCACGTCGGTGAAACGTGAAAGAGCGCGCTCTCATGACTCATCGCAGCCACCGACTCTGATTCACATTTCACAATGAAGCTGCACGCTGGAAGAAAATTCAAGATTGAGTGAATTTTATCTGTACGAGCTACAGCGTACAGTATTGAAGGGACGCCATAATTGCGGTGGGGGAATTCGAAGGTGCTGCTCCCGTCACCGTGACACCGTACACGGTGTGAGGTTGGTGTGAGTTAACGGATAGGTGAGCGTGCGACGATTACGGATCAACATCTCCACATCGTCACAGCGGCGTCGGGGTGTCGTGATTCAGGATTCGTGCACAATTCAAGTTCCAGGCCGCAAGCTTGCCCATCAAGAGTTGGTAGTGGGCATCAAGGAAATGATCGGGGCGAGGCCTGAGGAGGTTGTGGGGCGAGACGTGCCACAATGGCACTGCGTCCGTCTGCAGACCAGCCGCTGATCCCGCCGCCTTGGCGACCTCCACTGCCGATGTCTTGGGCATGGCCTCTCGCCGCTCTTCCTCGGCGACCTTGATCTCTTTGAAGCTTCTCACCGACTCTGAAGTGATGGGGGCCGTTGGCGGAGGCCGCTCACTCTCGAGCTCTGAGAGCTCCAAGTCGAGCCAACTCATCAAGTCGACGCTCATCTGATCCTGCTGCTCGTTGTACTTATCCTGCTGCTCGTGGTACGATAGCATCGCTTGCATAGTGCGGAGGCGCCGCTTGGCTTCTGGCGTGGCCATGCCATAGGACTTTGCACGTAACTCCCCTGCGTACCTTATCCGTTGATGGAGTGCGGATGATGCGTCATCTTCAGCTTCAGGCGCGCGCGCGGCCTTTTCTCGCACGGTGGCGGGTGCTGTGCTGGGGCGGGGAGTAGTTCTAGGCGTGCGGATCTTGGTGTGGCGCACTAGCGGAGGCGCGGGCCGATGCGGGCGCACTTGCTTTAAAAGGGAGTCGCTCACCGCACGTGCCGCCGCGCCGCCCCGAGCACCGCCCAGAATGGCGCTGAGCTGCTCGAGATGCAGCGCGAGCTGCGCGGACGTTGTGTATGCCGGCTTGCACTTCTGGTAATCGAAGGCCGGGAGCTCTGTCGCGTCAATGCCGACGCGCTGGAGGTCTGTTTTGTACTGCTCGAGCGTCGGCTGATCACAGGCACGGATGTCCTCATAGAAGCGATCCGCCACGCACATGGTGGGGCTCGGCTTCTGGCGAGGCGACCGGCGCGGGGAGTTCGTGGACCCTCCTTGGGATCCTCGTGCGCTCTCCTTGGGGCGTTGTTGAGGAAGCCCTTCAGAGCCGTCCTTCAGAGCGGGCGGCCCCCGTGGGATCCAAAGAAGGGGCGCATGAGAAAGGGCTTGTGGAGCGCGAATCGCAGCGGAAGCAGGTGGGGTAGCACTTTGGCTGGACCCCATTGTAGCATGGTTACTTCCGCGAGGCGCATGCTGGCCTTCAAACTCGGCTGCTTCGGCTGCACTTGCTAACTTGATCATCATATCCCATGCAACACGATCGGCCATGCCCGCTCTGCGTTTCTCAAAAGCAGCACGTACGCTATGTAAGGCGAGGCGTCGGCGGTCCGTTTTATCATCGGATTGAACCCTAAGATTCTCATTCATTTGGAACCTTCGCTCCACAGCTCCAGCAAGCACGGCGCGGGCTGACGACGGCCTAGCAAGAGCGGCGCGGGCTGGCGACGGCCTGCTGTGAGCTGACGGCAGCCTGGTGCCACGGTCGAGGTACTGTGGGCGGGCTGACAGATTGAAATTCTTTGCGTTCGGCTCCCTACACGCATAGTTGGACTCTCGACACGCATGGCCAACGCGCATTTGGCCCGAGAATGCTGGATAAGTAACGATAAAAGAACCCTGTCGAGCATGCATTGACTTGGGAGTGTGCGTTTCGAGGGATCGATCATCGACCACCAGTAGATACGACTGGCAATAGTCGGTCTGGCACGTCGGTAACGCAGCCGTGTGCATGCAATCAGCGACCCAAAAGAAGAGCTTGTCGACTGGACCCAAAAAAGGAAGGATTTTCAGGCAGAGCGCCCCTCGCTCGTGGTGCCCGCCTCGTCGTGCCGTTCCCTTCTGAATAAGCGGGCAATGAGGGCTGGGACATCAACGAGCTTCAACGATCGACGACGAGCGCGCTACTCGCAGAGTGTCTTCGCTTTGGCTTGTATGATCTCCTCGGCAGCTGCAGCTCCACTCGACTTTGCGCGCCCGCTGCAACTAGACTTTGTGCCCGATCACGTCCCGGCAGCAGCAGAACCAGCAGCTCCACACGACTTTGGGCGCCCGCTGCCACTAGAATTCGTGCCCGATGCCGTCCGCAAAGCGCCCACTGTCCCCATCGTTCCTGTTCGATTGTCCTCAAGGACATCCCCGTTCGATGCCCTCGAGGATATCCTCGAGAAAACCGGGCAGGGTGCGCCGGCAGCTACAGGCGGGTGCGTCGACACCGATGAGATATGCGCCTCGTGGGCCGCGAATGGCGACTGCGAAACCATTCCAGAGTTCATGCACTCAACATGCGCTGCGTCATGTGGTCGCTGCCCCGCGCCCGCTTCTGCTCCCGGCTCGGGCCCAACCTCGGCAAAAAAGCCACTTCCGGAGAACAATACATACAAGACACCGCCCACGGTCAATGCGCCGGTCACGACCCAGCCGACCGCGCCGGCCATGACGGATATCAAGACACCGATCACGGCCAATGAGCCGACCTGGTACAGGTCACCGGCCACGGTCTTTGCGCCGAGCACGACGCAGCCCACCGCACCATCCATTACTGAGATCAAGACACCGACCACGGTCAACGCGCCTAGCTTGGTCCTGCCGACCTCGGGGAGGACAGTCCTCAAAACACCGGCCACGTCTAATGCGCCGAGCTCGACCAGACCGATTGCAGGGAACACGTCTGAGCTCCACGCACCGCCGACCACGGCCTATGCGCCGACCTGGAGCGTGCCAACCTCGGGGCACGAGGCAATCCTCAACTCGCCGACCGGCAAGGAGCGGACCACCATCGTCGTCATGTCCGATCGTTTCGAAGCTGTCGTGGTCGCCATCGGCTCTCTCTTCAAGAACAGCCCAGAGAGCGACATCGACGTCTGGCTCATCGGCGATATGCAGCGGGAAGCGAGAGGCAGCGTGTCTCTGCTCCAGCGGCTCAACGCCGCGCTCCAGCCGCAAGTGCCGAAGCAGACGATCAGTGTGATGGGTATCGATGAGGCGACGGCGCTGCTCGAGAGTGACGGCGTCTCTCCAGTCTGGAAGTGGCCACAGTTCGGCTCGCTGGGCGCTGACCAGGACCAGGACCATCAGCCGCGGACCGTGCTCCATCCGGAGCCGTGGGACTATGACAACATGCACCATGACCCGTTCAACCTGATTCGCTTCTACCTGCCGTATCTCGCGCCCTTCAGAGAGCTCGATGCCCTCTTCTTATGTGACGACGACATCGTCGTTCAGAAGTCCATCTCCACGCTCGAGGTACCGATGGGTGATGGTCCTGTCATCGCCGCGACGTGCAACGGATGGCTGTGGGCCGAGGACTGCATGCGCAACGAGCCGTACTACAATGGAAAGGGCTGGTTGGACTACCCGGCCACGTATCTGGGCAAGGACAAGGCACACGGATACAGTGGGTGTGCGATGACGGCATCAGAGAGCGGGAACCGCATGTGCCAGAAGGACGAGTTTGCGGACACGGTGCTGCGCTGGAGCCTGAAGTTCAACGGCAAAGAACTCATCCCCGCCGATCAGCCGCGCTGGAACTTCGGCTTATCGCGCGTCAACCTGACCGAGTGGCGGGCGCAGAACATGTCTCACGTCTTCGATAACTACATGCGCGCCAACTACGAAGCCAAGCTGATCCCCGAGACGTCCCTCGCGTTCGGCCTCGGGATCGCATACTTCGCGTTTGCGGACAAGATAAAGTGCTGGAACGACGTTGTGGGCGACCCGGCCTTCGTGGACGGCCTCGGGTACATCTCAAAGGCCGACTTGAAATTGAACAACCTGGTCGCGTCGAAGTTGCTTGGAGAGGCGACCGTGCTCCACTGGTCCGGGCGCAACAAGCCGTTCGACCCAATGTCCGAGATGGACCTCGAGCTCTACAGGCCATTCGATGACGTGCAGGAGTACTTTGTGGCCAAGCAGCCGCTCACGATGTCCAAGCCGGACGTCAACCAGTCCCTTGCCTCCATGCCAGGGACTGGCCTTCGTCCCATCGAGGAGGGTATCGGCCTCCATGCCATCGTCAGGAGGACTCCCGATATGTCGAAGGAAGGCACCCGAGCGCTCTTGTATGCGGACCCTTTTGCAGGATCCGAGTGGTTCTTGGGTTTGCTGGATGAGACGCCCGAAGTCTGCGCGTCGGGCTCGACCGGCAATCCAACGGTTGCCTTTGCACAAGAGAGTCTCATCCCGCCCCACTTTGAGGCGGTCCAGAACGCCATCCCAGTCTGCGCGCAGAAGCGCGGCTGCCTCTGGAGCTTCATTGCAGAACACGTGCCCCGCTATGTGGAGCAGCGTGGTATCTGGTGCCCTGGCACCATAAAGGGAAGACAAGAGAGCGCGGAGAAGTTTGCGATCCATGACATGCACGGTGCGATGCTTTGCTCTTGGGCCGATCGCTTGCTGACGATGTACCCCAATCGCACCAGCTACTCCGACCTGGGCGGGATCCAGGCACTCTGGAATCTGTACGAGCAGAACGTCTTCTCGATGGCAACGGATCTCATCCCGTGCACCCAGGCGTGCGGCTTCAAGCCCGTCCGCATGCTCAAGTTCATGCGCGCGTGGGCCCAGCCGATGATGAACGGAAGCGAGCCGGCTTATTCGTGGCGCGAGAACGGCGATGCGCCTAAGTATTTTGTGGGCGACTTTGCGGGCGAGCACTGCGATGGCGAGGCCCTGCCGGGAGGAGGCTGCGGCGGCAGCGAGGCCTACTTGCCAAAGATCAACTGGGACGCATACAAGGTGGTTGAGCTCACCCGTTGGAATCTTCTCGATAGTTGCCTCGCGCAGACTGAGTTCGCCATCGGGATCACCGAAGACCCGACGATGACCATTCAGTCGTCCAGCATCGTGACAGGCGATGTCGACTTGGACGAGATGCTGCGCTGCATCAGATACTCCGGCGCGCAGCGTGACGCGGACCTTCTGCGACGTAATGTGTTTTCCGGCGACCGAGTCTCTGACTGGATAACGCTCCCCTATGAGATCTGTTCCATGCCGAGCCATATCCAGGAGTGCGTCGATGCAGCGGCGGCCCACGTCGTCGAGACACCCTTTTATGACGTGTCCAACCCTGTGAGGTTCGACGCGACCTTCAAGCTGGTTGAAGATTTGAAGCGCCGGCGCTGGCGGCGGTCGAAAGGTAATCAACTTGAAGCCTATCGGCGCCCCCGATACCAGCTTGCCTCGACGAAGTACGTGGAGACGCTGGACGCGGAATGGTTGTCGAACCTCCAGGAGGACAGTTTCGTCGCAGCACTCCAGCGGCGGGTGTCGCCGCCGCCGCCGCCGCCGCCACCGCCGCCCCCGTCGCCGTCGGAATCGCGTGATCGGGATCGGGATCGGGATCGGGATCGTGAGCCGCCGGCGGTGATGCACCCGCCGCCGGCGGTGAATCGTCACTCGTCGCCGCCGCCGCCGCCGGTGAAAGGAGCAAGAGTTGCGAAGGCGTGTTGCAATGATGAGATTTTGAAAGGAGTGGCTTTCACGAGATGTCGTTCCAAAGGCGTTCCTGTTTGCTGCAAGCCTTGGGATAAAGTGTGCCTCAAGATGCAAGCCGGCGGTCGCATCGATCCAATTACTGGCGTGTATATCCCTGGACCGGACTTCGACTCTAAGTATGACCCAACCGCGATAGGTCCTCCTCCTGCAGGCTGGAAAACTCCCAGTCGTAGCAGTGGAGACACCTATTCCTATTCCTACGATGACGAGAATGGTGGAGGAAGAAAGAAATGTAAGAAAGGCAAGCCATGTCCCAACGGAGAGGGCGGCTCGTATAGCTATTCCTATTCCTACGACGAGGAAACTGGTGTTGGCGGAAGAAAGAAGTGTAAGAAAGGCAAGCCGTGCCCCAACGGAGAGGGCGACAGCTATTCGTATGACGAAGATGAAGAAGGAGGTGGCGGTAAGAAAAAGTGCAAACCCAAACCAGGCAAGCCCTGTCCCGCCGGAGATGACGACAGCTATTCTTACGACGATGAAGGTGGTGTCGGGAAGAAAAAGTGCAAACCCAAACCAGGCAAGCCCTGTCCCGACGAGGACTCCTACTCTTACGACGAGAATGGTGCTAGACGGAGAAAGAAGCCCGGAGCAGAAGGTGAAGAAGGCGATGTGAGTGGAGGACGCAGAAGGCGGCCCGGCGGTGAAGACTCCTATACTTATGACGAGAACGGGAACAGGAGAAGGAAGCCCGGAGCAGGTGAAGACGAGGATGGTGGTTCACGCGTTCCACGCGCTCCCCGCGGGGCTGGCTATGGTCCCCATGGATTCACTCGCCGTACCATTCGCCGCGGCACCGTGCTCGAGCTGGCCGCCGCCGATGTAGAGCATGGTCGCACGTCGCGCTCCTCTCGATGGATGGGAGTTGCGAACGCCGAAAAGCTTTCCGCCGGTCTCATCCACGCTGGGTTCGCCACCTTCATCCAGCCGATCTACTGCTTCGCGTGGGAGGCGCATGCCGACGGCGACGAGATCGCCAAGTACCTCGCGCTTCTACCTGAGCAGTACATTGTCCCCGGCTCGAGCGCGATGACGACTTTCGACGAGCATGTCTTCAAAGCCAGCTTCGACGAAGCAATCGACACTCGGGCGCATGCGCTCATCGCATTTGGCCTGGTTGACGACGTCACGTGGGTGCACTCAGTGCGCGCTGCTACGACCCGACCCATCGTGGTCCTTGGCCTCATGCGCGACGTGCTCGCTCATCGCGTCCAGCTCTTCTATAGCGACGACGCGCGGCGCCAGATGACTGAACGGTCGTCGTCGACGTTTGTGAAGGCGATGATGCATTCGTGGATGCAGAGCGACGAGTACCCACGCGATGCTCAGCTCGAGTACATGTACGGCTTGAACGCCACTCTTCGCGACCTCCCCATCGACGATGTCTGGAAAGCTCGCAACGCGTCCGCGATTGCGTCCGGTGTAGATCAGGGCGGCATCACCTCCACTGCCTCCGTGTATCTGGGTCCCGTCGGAGACGCGCAGAATGTACGCCGGAGCTTGTGCGTGTTTGCGCACTCGACCTCGCTGCCGATTCCGTGGATGCGGTATGAGACTGCCATGGATAGCGTCAGCAGCACCGTACCGTCGAAGCTCCTCAAGAACGTCGACGAGGACATCGTTGCAGCCATGCTCGCCAGGGAGCCGAGAGAGTTCTACTACGTCGCTCGCGCTCTGGATTCCTTCGAAGCATTTGCGGAGGAGTATGGGTGCTTGGAGGAGCCAACAGAGGCGGCCCTGCGTCCACCAAAGTATGGCGCTGGACCGCTCTCATACAGGAGCAGCACCGTCACCTCAGACAGGATTGACGGTACATACCCGGGTGGCGGGTCCCGCTTCATCGGAAGCCCGAAGACGCCACTGGCCAATTTCTCCGAGTTTCTGCCGTCCGATTATCCGCTCTACTACTTCCACCACGTGCCGAAAACGGGCGGAACCACGCTCAGCGACTATCTTGTGCAGCTCCCTCTGAAGTACAAGGTGCCCGGGTCTGAACGCTCGGGTGCATTCAACGAAGCGGTCTTCAGAGCGGCAGAAATTGAGGTGGCTGTGAGACGAAATGTTCTCCTCGCATACAGCCACATGCAGGTGCGCTCGTTTATGGACATCATTCGTCAGTCCGAGTTAGCTGACAGGAAGATCGAAGTCATCTTCATGATGCGTGATACCCTCGCTCATCGCGTCTCGTTCTTCCACGAAATGATCGGACCAGAGGCGCACGGCCACGACCATGCCGACCTGGAAGCCGGAAAGACTGTCGCCCGCCCATATGTGAATTTCGCCACTTGGGCTGCGAAGGACAAGGACCCTGAGATGGCGCGCGCGGCTTGGCTGACAAACCATTCACGCGAGACGGCCTTTGCACCGATTGCCACCGAAGAGTGCGTGAATAACCGGAACTGCCGTGACCCGAAGATGGACAGTTTCCAGCTCAGGGCCTTCTACAAGTTGAACTTTGCTTGGTCAAAAGTCCCCATCCAGGATGTGTATACGCAGCTTCATTCTGAGCATCCTCTCGAATCCTGCGCGCACTTTGAAGATACTGACTGGCAAGAGAACGAGGTGCTCTTCCGCAACTGTCCGAATGCCACTGCAGACGTGGGCCTCGCTCTCATCGGGCACCTGAGCTTGATGCGCGAGACGCTCTGCCTGATCGACCGCATGCTCGGCGTACCCGTACCGTGGAATGCCACCGCCCACGAGGGAATGAACTGGCGCTTCAAGAAGCTCCGGCCGATGGATGCCGAGAGCAGCTTCGACAGCTCGTCAGCCAACGAGCTTCTCTCGCGCGAATCTCGTGAGCTCATCTTCAACTCGATGACCAAATCCAAGCTCATGGAGCAGGCAGCCGCGTACAATTGTGGCCCACCTCCGCCGCCACCTCCTGCAGAGCAGCCATTGTCAACAATCCTACCACCATATGGTGCGACCCAGGGACTTGATACTCTGGCTGCTCAGCAACAGCTCCATATTGCGGAGGAGAAGGCGGCTGCACAAGCGCAGACGTGCGGCGAGGTCAGGTCCGTCACCGCCGAGGAAGACACAGCGGAGGTCGCTCTCCTCTCGACGTGCGATCCAGAGTCGTGCCTTGTCATGACGACTGGCTGCGGCTCACGTCTCGAGTGCCAGGGCTGCGGCTCGCTGTGCCATGGAAGCTCCTCGTCGGACGCCAGTGCGTGGTCCTTGGATGGGTTGGCCACAGGGCTCTCAGTGTATGGTACGGACCCTATTGGCACCGTGAAGACCGAGAACCGCTCGCTGTGGCGCAATGTCAACCTCGTCGTCAGGTGGTCGGACTTCGAGCCGAAGCCAGAAGAGTTCAACTGGGCCGCATTCGACTCGCTCGTGCTCGATGTCACAAAGAGGAACATGCCGTTCGCAGTGGGGATCACCTTTCTCTCGGGTCCAAACTACTACCCTCAATGGCTCTTTGAGTCGCCGTTCAATGTGACCAAGTATGTCGAGGTCTGCGGACATCGGGAATGGAATGTGAGAGATCCCCACGCATGCGCTGAAACCGCGTTCGCGGTGCCCAATTTCCACGATGTGACCTACTTGGCTCGCTACAAGCGCGCGCACATGGCGCTCGCGGCGAAGCTCAGTGATATGCGCATCATCAACAGCCAGCTCAGGCTTCTTTACTTGCAAGCATCTCTCGGTACAGGCATCCAGAACACGCCAGTCTACTTTCACACCGATCGAACCGAGGCAGACTACGTCTGGAAGGATCCGCAGGGCCTGTCGACGCCCACGGATGCAAGCTGGGATAAGTGCGGCACCTGCGGCTTTGATGCGTTCGCCCCGCCCCGCAATGACGCACTGGATGTGTTTTGGTGCCCGAGCGGTGCTACCAGCACAGGTCTTATCGTGTCTCGGAAGCCGGCGTTCGAGGAGTATGCCCAGAGCCTGACCGCGTTCCTTCATAACGACGTCTATGCGTCGCATATCGAGGACGCCGGGATGCGGCTGATGGTGACGAGCGACGATACGAAAACATGGGTGAATCTTGCAGACGGAATGAATAGTGCCGGCCAGTCTGCCAAGCGGATGCAAGAAGCGCAGCTGTTTACCAATGAGTGGCTCGATGCTCATGTGCCCGGCACGTGGCTGATGCGCAGCAAAGAGGGCGAAGGCGCCGGGGTGTCAGGCGAACGCACGCGCGTCGCCCACTCACTCCTCAACACTTTCAGGGTGTCTGAGGATGGACCCGTGCGCGCCCGTGCCGACCTGAACAAGTTCTGGTGCTGGACTGGCGAGGAGGGCAGCCGCGGACAGCTGGGCGCGGAGCCAGTCGCGCCAAGCTGCCTCATGCAGAACTGGCACTTGTATGCTGTAGCCATGTGGGCGCTCACTGCTCGCATCGACTACTGGAACATTCCGCTCACAGCTGCAAAGCAGCAGCTGACGGAAACTGACTTTGAAGGCGTGTGGAGGTTTCTGAATCGCTACAGTGGTGTCCGCTGGGGCTGGCAGTCTCCGGGGGCTTGGATCGGCTTCCGTGACGGCCTCGACACGCTCGACGCGGAGCGCTTCCCAGAGGCGGAGTTCGGCGCGCTACCCAAAGGCTGGCAAACGATGTCCTTGCGCACTTCGCAGTCGCCTACGAGCCAAGCGTTGCTTGCGAATCGTCAACGTTTCATCTGTGACTCCTTCGCAACGAATGGCTGCCGCCTCGAGATCGACGAGGCCACCGACGATGGAAAGCTGGCCCTAGCTTACGGCAACGGCACCAACGACGTCAACGTGGACGTTTGGCGGAGCGACTACGGCATGTTCATGCAACGCCGCGACAACAGCTCCGGAAGCGTGGGCTACTGGTGGCAGGGCCCCAAGGACCAAATGTATGGCCGCTACTCGCGGGGCTTTGCGCACCCGCAATCGACTATCGAGATGGTGCTGGACCAGGGGCTGTGGGGTGGGCTGCCGCTGACCGCACAACGAGCTCACCTGACTCTGCGCCTCGTGTTCCTCGACAACTCCGTTGGCAAGTTCTATGTGGGATACGACGCCTTGGACGGCCCCCGGGGATGGGTGGTCGACACCAAAGGCACGTCGCGCTGGAGGGAGGTCACCTTTGCTATCAACGATGGACGGTTTGCCCGCGGCGACGGTAGCGGGCCCAATGGTGCCGACGTGTGGCTGCGCGACATGAGCGAATGCGAAAGCTGGGCGGCTCGTGACTGCACACAGAAACCAACGCTCTTCGACAGCCTCGAAGTGGTGGAGGTGGCGCATGATCAGATAGTCGTCGACCCCGAGCAGCTCGCTCACCAGAAGGCGGTGGCCGAGAAGGCGGCGGTGGCGAAGGCAGCAGCGGCGAAGGCGGCGGCGGCGAAAGCAGCAGCGGAGAAGGCGGCGGTCGAGCGAGCGGCGGCCGAGAAGGCTGCGGCAGAGGCTGCGGCGGCTGCGGCTGCGGCTGAGACTGCGGCAGAGAGGGCGGCGGCGGAGGAAGCAGCAGCGGAGAAAACG